>Ga0206131_10002268_pt1 | contig 23553 bp, 17 predicted proteins | sample Helgoland_Spring_FD_148636 | JGI IMG/M metagenome (GOLD analysis project Ga0206131, IMG submission 148636) | Pelagic subsurface seawater microbial communities from Kabeltonne, Helgoland, North Sea - Helgoland_Spring_Bloom_20160517_1 | ecosystem: Environmental > Aquatic > Marine > Epipelagic ...
CTAGAATTGACCAATTACCCGATAATGTTACAATGCAAATAGGTAGTCAAGCGCCTATGGGTGATGGAAATTACTCCCCTATGAATATTCATCCTAATCCATATGGAAATGAATTACAACCACATAATTCTCCTATGCCCGAAATTAGTCCACCTAGAAATGAAAACAAGCCACCGAGTGGCATATTAAAAATGTCTAACGATGAAAGAGAAATGATAAGTAATACACCTCGCGTTCGTCTACCATCGCGTGATTTACCTATGGACGAAGATGAGTATCTACACGACGAAGAAATTACGGGTAATTATATACCAAGGGTTAAATTTAAGGACGATTTTGTAAGTGATTATGAAGAAATTACAACAGAAAAAATTCTTCAACGAGAAACCAGAAAACGCAATGAGAGTATGGTAGATCGCATATTGTCGGATTTACAAGTACCGTTATTAATTACCATTTTATTCTTTTTATTTCAAATGCCTGCGATAAACACACTATTTTTCAAGCGATTTGCGTTCTTATCTATATACAACAGTGATGGTAATATAAATTTCTTCGGGATAGCATTAAAAAGTGTAATTTTCGGAAGTTTGTTTTATGTTCTCCAGAAGACGGTGAATGTATTGGTAGATTTATAATCTAGAATGAATGTTCAATTATATAATAGATTATATTTAGTATAAACTATTATATCGTTAATGCGGTCATTATTATATACACAGTCAATATAATGAGTGGTTATAATTTTATAGATACAGATGATGATTTTCATTCGTGTGTAATATCAATGGATGTTGAAGATACTAAAAGAGAACCTGACGATAGTGATATGATTCTATATAAAAGTGGTATTTTACATGACACACTAAATACATCAAATGGGCATAAGTGTACAATACCCAATTGGTGTAATAATTATAAGTTTTATAGTAGATATATGAATTATGACATGAATATTACAACGACAGGGCAGACAAGGAGATACAAAACGGTGGTTGATGGATGTGTAATACAGATAGTTAGAGAACCACCAATAAATAACATTTTTAATGTGATTATAAGTATAAATGAAAAAGTAACTTCACGAAAAATGCCTTCATATAAGGGATTTTTCAAAGGATATATAATGAAAACAAACCCACAATTCATAGAAACGCGTGCTTCTACAAAAAACATACTGTTTCCCAATGTTCTTCAGTTATGGAAGACCGGTTCTCGTAAATATAGTTTAGATTATAAATATGAGAACCAAGCAATTCATATAACCGATAATATTGCTTTTGCAATAGCAACGACAATGTTTCATGATAACGAATGATTTAGAATAAAAATCCACTACTTAACGATGTTATTTTAGAGTTTTTCTTACTTTTTTTCGGTTTCTTCCTAGTTATATTCAAGGTTCTCCTTTTTCGTTTAGTCTTTATTTTCATTTGTTCCTCTGTCTCTGGGTTATATCTAAGAAACCATAATTTATATTCACGTGTATTGCGTTTAAATTTGAGTTCCCCAAATTTTTTAGTCTTTTCAGCTAAAATTGTCTCCATAGTTTCTTGTTTTCCACTACACTTTAAACTGAAACGCCGGAGAACCCCTCTCTGTGCTAATCTGTTTTTCTGCTCTACATCAAATAAATATTTTGACATGCATAAAATACGGTCTTTATAATGATATGGTTCATTTGAATAATAAAAAGCTAAATAAAAACTCATCATAGTATCAATCGTGGCAATATTAATTTTTTTACCATCTGTATATATCGAATTATAATTATGGCACGCGATTGGTTTATATAGAAATGCCAAACTTTCATTACCGATTAATATCTCAACGCGCATAGGTATTATTTCACCAATTGCTTCTCTGGTTCTCGTCTTAATATCGGTATATCCATTTGAACGCAATTGCTCTTTCAATATAGTTGCTGTCAGTTCAGGGTCGTCAGTCAATACATCAAAATCCGGTATTTTTTCAATTTGATTCTTATCGTTTTTTTGCATATGTTTGGAATATAATTTGGCGGCGTACCCACCAAAGAAAACGACGTCCTGATCTATTAGAGCATCACGTATAGTATAATACAACTTTTCGGAATCCAATTTAACATTCTCTATTTTACGTTGGAAATCAACACCATTACAGTTCTTTTTCGTTTTTAATGGATAGTATTTATTCAATAATACTAAGCGTTTAAGGACCTTTTCCCACCGAGACGTATCACCCGCAGGTCGCGATAATTCCAAATACATTCCCATTCTAAGAAAATTGGGCGGTGCGTAACTTATACCAGAAATAGTTATTTCTTCTTTTTTTATCTGTTTAAATATTGTTGGATTTAGGTATGTAATATCGGCAACTGGTATATAATTCACAAAAACCTTAAATGTACCATAATGAACACCCGCCTTTGCCTCTACATTCGTAAAACCATTCTTATAATAGATATTCGCCAATTCTACGGCATCTTCCATAGCAGTCGTTGAATAAAAATCATAATCCGGAAGTTCGCTTGTGAAATTATAAAATTGTGCGTTTTTTGGAAGTATATTATTAATGGCGGTTCCACCATAACAAATGAGAGGTTTATCTCTAAGAAAGTTTTCAACGACTTTTATAATCTGTTTTACATCGTCATTCTCAAGTAATCTCTGTCCCTTGACTTTATCACCTTCATCTATTGCATTACGTAAAATAGCCAGTTCACAGTCCTGAAAGGTCATACTATCACCGCATAGGTTAGAACCGTATTTACCCTTCCTTTTATTTTTGTATTTATTTTTATTTTTATTTTTATTTTCTATATTACTATATTGCTCAGACATATTGAATTATATGATATATAATTCAATTAGAAATTATATTATTAACGCAATAGTCAAACGTTTTCATGTATATATTTTAAAGCATCCGTCATAGGTATAAACGCAGATTCAAAATGCTTAAACATATTTGTATATTCCAGTTTATTTTCTAAATTAGAAACCTGTAATACCTGAACATTACGCCTTTTTATATTATTTATAATCATATTCGTTGTGTTACGCGTTGTATTTGGAACAATCGTCATTTTAAATACACTTACTGGTAATGTAGTGCCATTATTATCTGTGCTATATAATACATTATACAAATTATCATCTGTTTCTGTATTATAATCCTTAACTTCTATATTAATACAACCATTTTTACCATTCATACTTAATTTCGATTTATTATATTCGTCCTTTGCGTATTGATGCCTCGTTAATACAAATACAACCTTGTCTTCCAACTCACCCAATAGAGTATTGCCTGTAACACATCTTTCACATTGAACCGTCTTTGTCAGTCCTTTTTCAACACCTACCGACATTTCATTCATTTTTTTCTCAATTGATGATATACTATCAGAATAAGACGAATTGGCTCTTTGCAATTTACCAACATCACCCTGCAGTGTTGCGTTTTGTAATCTCAATAATGCTTCACTATTTCTCAATTTATCTATCTCTCGCTGAACAGACGGTATTGCACCAACTACCGGTTCGGTTTCTTGGTTCTTAATAAGTTCTATATCTTTGTTTTCCTTTTCAGCATCACTGTTTATCGCATTGGCGTCTTTATTTATTTTTTCTAAATCTGCTTTTTCTTCTTTACTACTCTCCCACTCCAATCTCTTTAGTTTGTTTTCCTCCTTCATTAATTTTTTTTTGATTAACTCATACTTCATTTTGAGTTTCATCATTAACGATTCGTTGTTTGTCTCACTGAATTTCTTTTTAACATCTGCTTGTAACTTTTTGATTTTATCTATTTTATTTTGTTGTTCCTGTATCTTCTCGTATATGTCTCCATCTTCCATTCCTTCCATTATATTGGGGTTATTACCTCGGTAGGCAAGTTCAAGTGGTGTTAGATTTTCATATAATTCATTTTCTGTTCCCAAGCCAGTATCGGTGTTCTCGAATGATTCCTTTGATAAATTTTCTATACTTTTATCTGCACCTTTCGTAAAACCGTTTATGATTTCCATAACATTTTTCTTTGTGTCACTCAATAGTGTTTTAACTTCACCGGGTTTATTATATAATTCATTTTCGTTAAATGATTCAAGAATAAACTTATGTATGTTATTATAAAAGGATTCGGAACCACTTGCTGGTACACGAATATTAATAAACAGGGGCATACTCGGGTTCTGACCCAGTTTTTTAGATGTTTTACACACATTTAGCACCTTATCAAACCGGATCGTTTCTGACGCGAATGGAACACCATCATTATCGGTAATATTAAAATCCAACCATCTCACTCCTTTTCTAAGAAGGTTTTCAATATTTTCAGTAGACGCGACACCATCCAATGTAACAGAATCAGATGAAGCCATTATACACAGATTTTTCAATGGTTCTTTCATTATGATATCCGATGTATTTTTTATATCTTTATTTTCCAAACCCTCGCGCTGTAATTCGCTCCTCTCACATAAAAGTGTATAAACAACCATTGATGTTATAATTATAATTATTACTATTGCTATTTTTATGAGAATATTTGTCATATATTACTATACTATAAAGTAATATAAATTGTTCGCCTAATATATATATAATCTATTATGGCAGGTGGATTACTAAATTTAATAGCAGAAGGTAGTCATAATATTATATTAACCGGAGAACCCACCAAGACATTTTTCAAGGTCACTTATTCTAAATATACCAATTTTGGACTACAAAAATTTAGACTTGATTATGACGGTATGCGTGAATTAAGAACAAGCACAGACTCTACGTTTAAATTTAAGGTCAAACGCTATGGTGATTTATTGATGGATACATATTTGGTTGTTAATCTACCCGATATATGGAGTCCGTTTTATAATCCTTTGGCAAAACCGGACGAAGATGGCGAACTAAATAATTGGCAATATACCGATGGGCGATGGGCGCCCTATGATTTTAAATGGATTGATAATATCGGCACACATATGATAAAAGAAGTGGAAATTACTTGTGGTTCTCTAACACTTCAAAAATATACCGGTGAGTATTTAGCAGCGATGGTTGAGCGCGATTTCAATAGTGAAAAGAAGAAATTATTCAACGAGATGAGTGGTAATATAAATGAACTTAATGACCCGGCATTTTCAATGGGACGCATTAACACATACCCAACTGCTTTTTACACAAGTAATGCAGTCGGTGCCGAACCATCTATAAGAGGTAGACCCATTTATATACCTATTAATACGTGGTTTACGCTGGATAGTAAATGTGCTTTCCCGCTCGTTTCGCTACAATATAGCGAACTAGAAATATCTATTACACTGAGACCCATCAAAGAATTATTTATTGTTCGTGATGTATTTGATGCTGCAAATGAATTTCCGTATGTTGCTCCAGATTTTAACGAAGACCGCTTTCAAATGTATAGATTTCTACAAACACCACCGCACCCTATAGTTAGTAGTGAAAAATACGAAACGAAAATTAATACTTGGAACGCAGATATTCACATGATATCAACATACGGATTTCTTTCAAAAGACGAGGCACAATTATTTGCAATGAAAGAGCAAATGTACCTCGTGAAGGATGTATTTCGTTACGACTTTCAAAATGTTACTGGTTCAAAGAAATTAAATTTGACTTCATCTGGTATGGTTGCTAACTGGATGTTTTATTTACAGCGCAATGATGTAAATATGCGTAATCAATGGTCAAATTATACAAATTGGCCGTATGGACGACCACCAGTAGCAATAGATAATGCGATTTTAGACATTTCGGGTAATAGTTATTTCCCACAATTGTTTCGCGACGAACTTTTTGATATTGGTGTTACAACCGGACCCAGACAGGACCCGAAATCAGATAAAAATACTGGTTTTTTCATGACCGGAGATTTCAGTGTAGAAAACCATAAACACATCCTACAGACTATGGGTATCTTAATGGACGGCGAATACCGAGAGAATACTATGACACGTGGTGTATATGATTATATTGAAAAATATGTTCGCACCAAAGGGTATGCAAAAGAAGGTTTATACTGTTATAATTTCTGTCTGAATACTGATCCATTTGAATATCAGCCATCGGGGGCCATTAATATGAGTAAATTTAAATCTATTGAATTGGAAATCACTACACATGCACCCGCTTTTAGTGAGGCGAGTGATTTTAAAACGATTTGTGATGATGAAGGGAATATTATTGGAACAAACAAATCCAGTTGGAGACTCTTTGATTATAATTATAACTTAACGGTGTTCGAAGAACGTTATAACATACTCTCTTTTGTTTCAGGTCAATGCGGAATGATGAATGCGAGATAAGAATTTAGTGTATTCGCCATTTACTATATATTATATTATCAATATATAGTAACTCAATAGTATGTCCTCTACGGATACAAAATGGAAGAAAAAAATTAAAGGTATAAATAATAAAGAAGGTTTGGAAAATAAAGCTGAAAATGGTAAGACAACTCGTGACGAAAAGGATGAAGCACAAACAAAAATGCTGGACGAACTTAAGAACCGACTTAGAAATATACAAAATAAACGTAAGGGATTTACAAAATTACCACATTTAACTGATATTGCTGAAGATAATGATGAAACTGATAAAGATGAAACCGATAAAGATGGTTTTAAAGAAGGTGGAGGAGTTAATAAAGACGAAACTGATAAAGACGAAACTTATAAAGACGGTTTTAAAGAAGGTAAAGTAGGAGGTGGAGGAGGTAGAGGAGGAGAATCTGGTTATATTAACACGATTTTAGATAAATTATTTAAAGACGACAAAAAGAAACTAGATAGTAAACAAATAGGATTTATAGAATGGTTCACTGATTTTTACTCACACGCACACTGGCGTTTAGGTACATCATATTTCGTATTTTTAATTGCTTATTTACAGTTATATCATCTTAATTTCAAGGAAGATATTAAGTCAAATTTTCCTGACGATTACAAAGAAGCAGACACGCCTGCTTCTACTGAATTACCACGTGAATGGGGTGCTATAACCGCAAACATACTGGATTCTCTAACAAAAACAATTGGTACTTCCGTTTGGGACAAGCAATACATAAATATCGAACATAATTTATTTTTAAAAAATATGAATACTATTGCGCGGTTTGGAATGAAATACCTATTTCTTCCGACCCAAGTTGTTGTAGCCATTACTCAAAATTTAATACCCAATTTAAATTTATTAATCAGTAAAAATGTATTCCCATTAATTTTCGTATTATCATTTGTCTCCATCTTTGGTATGACTTATATTGGATCCGTAGATGTTTTAAAGAAAGAACGTGAAAAAGAAATGAATAGAGAGCAAACTGACTTTGTTAATGCATTCAAAACATACTATGCTATTATACCGTTTCCTTATTTTATATTGGTCTTGATTATTATCTTGATAGCATATGGTCTTGATTTTACTAGAGAAATGGGAGACGGAACGTATTTTAAGGATGGTATAATAGCGGCTGTCGCGAAATTTTTGATTACAATATTTTCTATAAGCATGAGCGTTGTATTATCTGGATTTTCTGCTATACCACTCGGGTTTTTTGCACTAATGTGGATTATTATTCCCGAGGGGATAGGGAAGCCTCCTGGGAAATATGCGGGTTTGCTTGGTTTTACCAAATGGAGTAACGCCATTAGAGATAATTATTGGCTACCCGAATGGGATGTTTGTGAAGAATCGCAGCCGACAAAGTGGGCTCGTTATTTTATTCGTAAATTATGGAATAATAAAATATTAATCTCATTTTTAGTTGTTTTAGACGCTGTATTTAAATTAAGATTAGGTAATGGTGACTTCAATAAAGGACGTCAAAGAATTTATGGGCAGCCGTTGTGGTGGATATGGTATGGAGTTGTGCCTATTTTGACAGTGTTGTTGATGTGGCAACCAGCAATAAGAACAAAGGCTATGTTTGAATATCTGACGGGTATACATACATTTCTGAAGACGAAAATTACACAACAATAGAATAGTAACGATTCGCCAGTAATAACAACATGATCAAACCCGCCTCCTTCGTAATATAATTATTACTATAATTAAAAAAATCATTTAGAATTTAAACACTATAAATTCTAAATGGGTAAAAAAACAAAGGTAAAAAAGGTGTTACCATTTGTATCTATTTGTACTCCCACATTCAATCGTCGCCCATTCATTCCAATAATGTTTGAGTGTTTCCGTAATCAAACTTATCCCAAAGATAGAATGGAATGGATTATAATTGACGACGGAACTGATAAAATCAAAGATTTAATCGACGCAGCAAATATTCCCCAAATTAAATATTTTCCATATGATACCAAGATGACTCTCGGTAAAAAACGTAACGTGATGCATGATAAAACAACAGGAGATATTCTTGTGTATATGGACGATGATGATTATTATCCACCAGAGCGCGTTGAACACGCCGTTACAATGCTAACAAAGAGTAAGGCGATTTGTGCTGGTGCAAGTGAATTATATGTATATTTTAATGACCTTAATCAAATGTGGCAATGTGGTCCTTATGGTCCCAATCATGCAACAGCAGGAACTTTTGCGTTCAAACGTGAGCTCTTGAGTAAAAGTAGATACAACGAAACTGCTTGTTTAGCAGAGGAGCGCGAATTTCTACACGGATACACTATACCATTCGTTCAACTGGAACCAATCAAGACAATCTTGGTATTCTCGCACGAACATAATACATTTGATAAACGTAAATTACTTAAAAATCCACACCCCGACTTTATGAAACAATCTGATAAAACGGTAGCGAAGTTCATAAGAAAGGATTCTGAGGAACGCATTAAACAATTTTTTACCAAAGATATGGATGTTGTTTTGAAAGATTACGCACCGGGTGACCCAGTTAATAAACCAGATGTATTAAAACAAACAAAGGAAATTGAAGAAAAACGTAATAAAATAGAAGCAGAACGCAATGCACAACAACAAGATTATGGACCCATTACCATACAAGAACCAGGAAAACAACCAGTAGCATTAAAAAGTAGCGACGTGATTAAGATGATAAATGGACTACGGGACCAATTAAAAACAATAACGACCAAACATAATGAATTACTAGAAATCAATGGACTGATGCAGAAGAAACAAATGGCGATGAAGACTGCTTACGACGGAGAAATAGAGAAATTAAAGGCGACCAATGAAGAATTAAGAGAGAAATTGTCACTATAATTCAATAATTAGTTATATATAATTATTGAAATCATTCATTTTTATCGATATAACGATAAATTCGCCGCACATCCAATTTTGATATATTTAAATCATTAAATGCTGTGTTTGTCTCGTTATCGTTCAATTCCCAATATTCATCACAATTTATATATCTCAATTTTTCCAAAAACGAAAATAAATCGGCACGGTCCATGTCTAATTTTTGACACATCGTAAATATAAATTGTTGATTATTATATTCGGTTGAATATTTTGTGAGAACTTTTGTAAACCGAACTTCGGTTGGTTTAAATTTATTTTGTGTATTTTGTGTATTTTCATGGTAAATATAATTACTATGGAAGGTTTTATTCATTGAACTCATTTCATTAAATTGCCATATCTGGTGCTGGAATGTTATTCGGTCCATATAATCAGAAAAACAAAAATTATTCAGTATTTTTAAATAGATCGGGATAGATTTTTTACTACTACTTTTATTTAACATATCTATTATATTTTCATGCCATAATAAAGCAACGATTGTTCGGTCGGTTTCATTCATGAAATTATTATGCTTATCTATCGGAATATTATTATTTATTAATAGTTTTGTTATTTGCTTTGAGTCTTCGTTATAATATTTTGTATGTAATATATCATTCATAGTCGCATCGTCCAAATTACTATTATCTGCATTACATATTTTTTTTATAAAATTAAGTTTCCGTAAATCACCTTGTATATATTTTAATGCCTTATCCATAATACTCGGTTTTAATAATTTTTCTGGCATGGTTGATTGTATTATGTTCTTCATCTCTTCATCGGTTGCTGTTTTTAACTCGAATGAATTACACACCTTCATCAATTCTTTCATTTTTTTATCACTATAATAATTTCCTATGCATATAATCGGATTTAATGTTACATTTTCTAATTTTTGTTTTTTTGTCTTCTTTTGACGTATCAATTTAATCAACGCTGTTATACCGCCCTTATCGCCGCTGTTCATACCGTCAATTTCATCCATTACGATTGCTATCTTCGTCTCTTTTTTATACATCATGTCCAACACATTTCGTGTAGACACATTATCACTTGTTATTGTATCTATTAATGAACGATTTCTTATATCCCCCGCGTCATATTTGATAACATCGTAACCGAGTTCTTTTAATATATTCGTCACAAATTGCGTCTTGCCTGTTCCAGGCGCACCGTATATATAAAATCCCTTTTTAAACGTAGCGTCATAACATTTTTCCTGAAATGAACCAAGTATCTCTTTTATTTTACTTTCAGTATCGCTTCTGTTTAAGAATTTATTAATATTTTCCATATAGATTACTATAATAAAAATATTTATATCTATATACATTTGTTTCTAACTATCTATCTGAAAGAACTGAAATCTGATGTTAGAGGCATATAGTTAGAACCACCTCGTTTTGATAATAATCCATTATACGTATACGGGTCCATTCCACCTGGTTGGTCACCACCTCCTCTCACATATTTCCTTGTTCTTAAGTCGCCATTACTTCCAGACGCATATCCTCCGGCGTTGGCATATTGTGTATCTTTAATGAAATCTGCTGTTCCTCCCACTATATCTTTTCCTAATTCTACGGCACCAGTCACAACCTCACGACCTATACCTACCGCACCAGACGCAGCATCTCGACCTAAACCAGCAGCACCAGAAGCAGCATCTCGGCCCAAACCTACCGCTCCAGTGGTAGCAGATTTCACACCAGAAGCAGCATCTCGGCCCAAACCAACAGCACCTGAAGCAGCGTCTCTTCCCAAACCAACAGCACCTGAAGCAGCAGCACTACCAACGACCGCACCGGTAACCGCCAATCCAGCACCTGTATCGATTGCTTGTTCTGCTAGACCACTCGTTTTATCTATAATATTATTAGCTACGCTACCGGTGGTTCCTACTATACCACCACCACCGCCGCCGCCGCCGTGTCCATGTCCCTGACCATTATTACAATTTGTACATTTACCATCATTTCCATTACAACTTGGACACGCCATGGGCACATAATCAGTCTTCAGCATATAATCTTGCGACATTGGTTGGGAACCACCAGAACCACTTCCTCCATCGGCATTCCAGTAGTGGAACCACTTCCAATATTCAGACATAGATGAACCGCTGATATCCGTTCCACCGTCGTCGTCGTCGTCGTCGTCGCCTTCTTCTTCGGCCGGTGTATAGTTGGGTGTTGATGCCGTCGTGGGTTGTTCAAGGTTTTTCCCGATATACCTTCTAATACCCAGTAATTTATATTTATTCTTGCTGTTTTTACCTTCATTTGTTAGCGCAAGAATTACTGTACGTTCTTGTTGAGTCATCATAACTACTTGCAATTTGCCGTCTCCGGTTTTGAATATCTGTACTTTAGGCTCAGATGGGTTGGTAGTGCTTGGAGCATACGCACTACCAACGAATGAGGTATCCATAATTTTATCACCTGAACGATTATATATATCCCAAACATACGTGGTGCCTCCTGCGCTCGCCGGTATAGTCTCAAATCCTTCCAATTCTTCTTTTGTAAAACGATTATTGAATAGTGTGAAACCGGAGCCAGTTTCTTCGGTAGTTGGTTCTTCGGTAGTTGGTTCTTCGGTAGTTGGTTCTTCGGTAGTTGGTTCTTCGGTAGTTGGTTCTTCGGTAGTTGGTTCTTCGGTAGTTGGTTCTTCGGTAGTTTCTTCTGCGACCCCAACGCGTGTAGGTCCCGCCACATCATCAGCCCCATTCGTATTAGTGGTTTTCAAAATCATTAATTGTGCACTTGGGTCATAATAAATATCACCAGTAAAATTCATAGCATTAGTAACAGGAATTCCTGATATATCGAATGATGCCGTGTTCATACTAAATGATGGAAGTGGTGTTGCGATTCCGATACCTGCTATATTTACAGAAGGAGTTTCCTTTCTCAGTAATGAACTTGTGTCAAATACACAAGTCGGTCCGTGTTTATTAGCAGTTAGATTGATTGAATGGATAAATGTTGTTGTTCCTACACTTATATAGAATAGTTGCTCGTCATCATTCTCTTCATATAGTGAAAAAGCTCCATATGTGCTTCCCTTATGTATCTCGTCATTTTCAACTACTATAGGAGTTTCCAGTTCATCTTTAATGAATTTTCTTACATTCCCAGCACGGTCAATTATGGTCATTGTCTGGACATATTCTCTTATGATATTTCCGGTATTTGTGTCGAAATAATTTTTTATAGTGGTACTCGCAGTTCCAAAATCGAAAAGACTATTAGCAGCATCGGGATAATGTGTTAATACACCGGTGCCATCGGCAGGTTTCTCACCGAACCCTTCAATAGAAGCATTATTATACCAAAGCATAGAAACTACCAATACTATTATAATTATTCCAAATAACCATAATGGAGTTAACTTAAAATTGAACATGGTTTATTATATACTATAAGTAAATAAAAATATCTGTTCTTATTTACTTATGCCGAAGAAACCTTTTGTTCCACTTGCTCGTATTTATGACCCTTCCAATAATTTTGAGATGGGAATTGATGAGTGTGCGCGTGGTCCTCTATTTGGACGATTATACGTAGCAGCGACGATTTTGCCTAAAAATGAAGATTTTAGACACGATGAAATGAAAGATAGTAAAAAAATCAAATCACGTGCCAAGATGCGCGAGTTATCCGATTATATCAAAGAACACGCAATCGCTTGGCATATACATTTTATAGAAGCAGACGTCATTGATGAAATTAATATTAGACAAGCAGTGCTAAGAGGAATGAAAGAATGTATTAAACAAGTGCTGTTAAAGGTAGATACTACCGCTAAAAACACATTTATCGTTATTGATGGTAATGATTTCACTGGATATACTATGTATGATAATGATACACAGATGATACGCGAGGTTCCACACACAACAGTTGAACAGGGTGATGGTAAATACACATTTATTGCCGCTGCCTCTATTCTTGCTAAAAACGCACACGATGAATATATTTTAGACTTATGTGAAAAACATCCGGAGTTAATTGAACGTTATGGTCTCGATACAAATGTAGGTTACGGAACTAAGAAACATTTAGAAGGGATTGTAGAACACGGCATTACACAGTGGCATCGTAAAACATACGCCCGATGTAAAACCGCCAAATTCGCTCCTTTATAAAAATTGATTATTTTATAATACTTTATTATTATAACAAAACACCCTACACGATGATCACTGAAAGTTATATGGACGGACGAGACATATACACTATCAAGATCGGACAAAACAAAACAGAAAATTGGAGACTACTTGATAATTCGAACCCCGATAATATATGGTTTCATGTTTCGGACGCACCGTCTGCATATGTTGTTTTGGATACAGCGTGTGAAATTAAAGACGTTCCAAAGAGAGTTCTGTATCGTTGTGCAGTATTATGTAAGTTACGTTCCAAATCGTGTAAGGAACGTAATATCAACGTGAATTATACTTATGTGCGATATGTTTCAAAGGGTGAAAACACAGGCGAGGCGATAATGCAAAAGGCAAAGATAATTCGTGTATAGTGAAATTCATAAATATTTATCGGTGGTTACGAGAAAACATATCCGTAAACCATTTTTTCTTTACACTTATAAAATTGGTCTCCTTATCCATTACTGAATAACCGATTAAGATGTATTCATCAACCTCAACAAAACCTAGGGAATACTCAATCGTTTTTCCCGTAAATGTAAATAATGGTGTGTATCGTTTTAAACCATACGTCACCGGATCCAAAACTACCATCATATGGTAGTAATGTCTACGGTCTTCATACGATACCAGATGTGTTAAAAACCATAGTTCGCCGCCGATTATAACACCATTTGATGACCCACGTATATTCTTGAATACTAAAGGTGTATTAATTGTTTGAATATCTGTAAGCTGTCCATTCGCGATTGAACCGATGGTTAGTGGATGCCATTTATAAACACATTTCAAATTATCGTTCGCGTCGCAAAATAACACCCAATTCTTCTCTATTTGGTTGTGGTTCTCCTTTTGAAGTAGGCATTCGCTCGTCGTTTCGTATAATTCTATTTCACCGTGTTCTACACACATTTTATTATCTACACCGCGATTTGCATTATATAATAATTTACCCTTATATGATATTAATCTCACATCTTCCAATCCTTCGTAATACCCATCGTATTCGGTATTATATTTTAATAAAACGGCATCCTCTTTTTGCTCGTCTTCATTGAAATACGCAAGCACATTCTTGGTAATTATCTTTTCTTGGTTAATATAATTACCTTTTTCGTCTATTCTATAATTAACAAATCGTCTATTCACTATAAGTTCTCCATTATGAAAGCAAATCGTTGGGGTGCTACCGATAAATTCATCTTGTTTCATCACTTCATCGCCCACAGAGGAAAGAACTTTATATCTCTCCTCGTGTATTCCTTCTATTTGCGGGACATAGAATTTATAATTACTAAGAATATTTTTATAAATTTCGGGTTCTACTATATGGTAGTTCAATAAGTCCATAGAACACCGAACCAAATCGTATTTGTCCGTATTGACATAGTAACCAAAAATAGAAAATTCATAATCTAGTTTAAAGTCGTATATATCTTTCTCCAAAAATAGAAAGTCCCAATTTTTAATTTCATCGCGTTTTTCCCGAGCAATCTTATAAAACATATACGCCAACTCGTTTTTCCCGTGAATTCTATAATAATTCACAATCTCATATAGGTTCTCTATTCTATTTGGATAACAAGAATACGCTTCCAACCAATGAAACACCGCTTTATCCATTTCGTTACGGTGTTTATATATCTTACCTAGCGAATAATGACTATACCAAGGTTCCTCCATCCATCCACCGAGAGTAATACGTTTCTTATACATTTCGATTGCCTCGTCTGTTTTACCTGCGTCACGTAGACTATTCGCCAGATAAAACGTATAACGGTCATTATTGGGTATATCTTTCAATCCTTGTTTTAAAAGCCGGATATCGCGTTCAAACTTATCCGATTTTGATCCTCCGTCACCAATGTCCCGGATGAAAATATCACATTTATTGAAAAACCCATATTTTGTTCCAACTGGTAAATTCATATACTCGTGTGTAACACCCCAATAACTTATACCTGGTTTATTTCTTACCAACCGAATATTCTTATAGTAAAATGTGTCGCTCCCTTGTAATACATAATGCGCGTCGGCACTTGCAACATAATGCTTGAACCGGTTAACATCGAAATTCTCCGGTATTTGTAACACCATATCAGCGTCAATTAATAAGAGATAATCTGCATTATCCATTCCAATACAATGCCCGAGTGCCTTACTCCTATTATATCCAAAGTCTTGAAATTGTTCGTGCACTACTTTACCTGGTATACCACTCAACGCAAAATAACTTTCAATGAGTTCCGGTGTTTTATCCGTGCTACCTGTATCACAAATACAGTAACTATCTATAATCGGTAATACACTATCAATGAGGCGCTGAATAATTGCACTCTCGTTTTTTACTATCATATTTAGACATATACTGACTTTTGGATTTATTAACATCTTAATTAGATACAATAAACCGAAATGTTTATATTTATACCAGTGAAGATTTAAAATGGGACACCCTTCGGGTGTCTTGTTTCAAATTATAACTGGAATCTGACCGTTGCAAAATTAAAATGTTCCATTTTAATTCTTCAACGGTTTAAACCCTAGAAGAATTAAAATGGGACAAATTAATATACACCTTATATATATTAATGTCTTTCACACGCTTCCACGATGACCCAACAAGAATTAGAAAGCAATTACAACAGAGTAGTGGTTTATGTAGATATCAATTAAACGCACCTGGTCCGGGTATTCTAACTCCTTTTATAGAAGACCCCCAGGTTCGCCTTCAAAAATGGGGCGCCAATTTAAAAACAAATACGGTCAATTTAGAAAGCGATTTGAGAGGAATCGGTCATAAACTATCTGTAGATGATAAGGATTATTCGGCATTGACACCCTCTACGAATAACAGGATTTACGGTACTCAAGACGCATTTATTGATGAAAGTCGCGCCAGTCATCCTGCTTGGATGTATAGAGATTTAGAGCATAGTAGATGGACCACATCTTTCCACGACGTCCAGAAGAAAACCGAGATACCATTCTCTTACAATGAACCCTCTCGCATTTTAGAGAAAAATAAAGTACGCAATACTAATAATAATAATAATAATAATTCTGTTGTTGAAGGACTTGATGAAGCCGACCCAAATGGGGGCGGTGGATTATCACTTTCCAACCAAGCGACGGGTGAAAATGGTAAGGGCACGAAATTCGCAATGGTTTAACCAGAATAAATCACTATACGATTGGATAAATATGATAATATAATATATATTAATATATTATCATGGAAGCAATTATACCATTATTAGCAATGACTGGATTATATGCATCTACGAGAACGAATGAAGGACACGAAAATTTTACATCCTCCAGATTACCAAATGTTGATATTCCTGACCGTAATTATGTTCCCGATGATACTATGGCGGCCGAGAGTGACCGTTCAAGCAAACTTTCAAAAGATAACGCATATGATGGACAACGCGTCTATACCGATAAATATTTCAATGCTAATATGAACTCAGAAACAGTTGATGCAAATAATGAACCCGGTTTTGGTACACAATATACATCATTAACCGGCGAAAGTGTTGGGTCTAGTCACTTTCAACATAATAATATGGTTCCATTCTTCGCGGGAAGTGTTCGTAGTCGTATAAATGATATGAACGCCAACGAGAGTGTTTTGGATAATTATGTGGGTTCCGGCTCTCAATCATATTCAAAGAAAGAACAGGCGCCACTATTTGCTCCCAAAGAGCATCAACAGTGGGCAAATGGTGCGCCCAATAATACAGAGTTTATGAGGTCCCGTGTTAATGCCAGTTCTAAAATGTCAAATGTTAACCCATTTACGCAAGAACAGGTTGCACCTGGACTTGGATTGGGTTACACGACTGAAGGTAGCGAGGGATTTAATTCTGGTATGGCACAACGTGATGCTTGGACCGCAAAAACTGTTGATGAAATGCGTGTTCTTACTAATCCCAAGGCCGGAGGTGTAAGTATTATTGGACGCGAAGGACCCGCCAGTTCGCATATCAAACAAATGGGTCGTCAGGGCGTCCAAGAAAAACATCGCCCCGATACTTCATTTGAGATGACGCAAGATAGATATTTTACAACTACCGGTGCTCAAAAGGGTCAAACTTTAAGATCAACTCATATTGATAAGGATGTAAGTCGCCCCGATACGGCAGTTGAATATGCCGGTGGTGCTGGACACTATAATACATCACTATATGTTGATGGTGAGCACATGCCAACACATAGACAACATCTTGATGGACCCGCTTTCACACCCGCTGGTGCTAAAAACGGAGGGTCGGCAACTGCGTCGGACTACGGAATCAAAAGTAAGAAGGCTTACCCCAATAATCGCACTACTACCACCAATGATAAATACTTTGGTGCGGTTGGTGGTGCTTTCGGAGCAGCAGTAGCACCATTATTAGATGTTCTTAGACCCTCCAAAAAAGAGAATACCATTGGTAATCTTAGACCTTATCAGAAAGCCAAAGCATCTGTTTCGTCCTCTTATCTTTATGACCATAACCAACACGCTGCACCTACTATTCGCGAAACAACCGAGGTTGGTAAGTTCCACCCTCTTATGAATGCGAACCAAAATGGAGGTGGTTATAAAGTAACCGAACATCAAGTCGCACATACTTCACGTTCTCAAACCGCACGAGATTATACTGGTGGTTCCAGTGCTTCGGCCGGTAGACAAGATACACGTTCCTATACCGCCGAATACAATCAACGTAATAATAATATTAAATCTTCAACCATCCTTAACGGTCGCACGGCTTCTGGGAACATGAAGTTATTTACCGCCGACGTCAATATGTCAGCAAAACATAAAGATAAGGACCTCATTAATAGTCGTTCTCTCACCAAAAATATGCCGACACCAACTCCTTCTATAAACTCAATGGGCACACTTTCGGGAGGTAATTCACTAAATCAAAACATCAATATGGAGCGTAATACACCGGACTTGACCAGTGCTCTCAGTAGTAACCCCTTTGTTATTCCTTATTCTGCCAAATAATTATATGATTTATAAAAACATAAAAAAATCCACTTGTAAAAGACATAAAACAAAACAATGATATGCGAAATCTCATATTATTGTTAGTAACTGTGTTATTTGTTTGATCTGTTTCGCATTTTTCCACATTATTTAACATCCTATTATATTTGTTTATATTTTTCCGAAATTTATATTTAAAATGCTTTTTTCTATAAACTTAATGGATACTTGTGTTATATGTTTGGAATTACTGAACACAAAACCTTCGTATAAATTACCTTGTCTACACGAATTTCATACTGAATGCCAGATTGAATGGTTTCGCGGGGGTAACGCGAATTGTCCTACTTGTAGAAGTAATGAAAATACCATGGGTATCAGACACTGTAAAAATCAAACCGCATTTCAAATTATGAGTCAGCGCGCGCGAAAAAATGATGCACCCATCGCATTGAAACGTGCGTATGAAAAATATAAAAAGGCAAAGGCGCGTGAAAAGGAAATAACAAAAGAAATAACCGAGTGCCGGCAAAAGGTTGGTAAGTTTACGGATATAGATAAAGAGCATAATATTCTGTTGCGGAAACGGTGGGATGCTGCAAGAAGAGCACGCACTCTACATCGTGAGATTTCTTCTTTATGTGAAATTTTAACCGTAATAAGATAAACTTTTTTATGTTTTTTTAAGATAAATCATAAAAATTGATTACTTTCGTGTGTTTTTTTAATTTGGTAAACACACACACACAATATCTTTGATATTTATTTGAAGAATGCCTTGTAGAACTCGTTCGCAAACCGGTCGCGCGTGTCCTGAGTTGGAACCTACTACTTTGGTCTCTCAGCACATTAGTGACGACGACTTGTCTTTCATCACGGTAGATGAATTGGACACACACGATGTGCGTATGGGAATGGAGGAACTGTTGGCGGACCCTCCCACTATGGAGTGCATGGTCTGCTATGAGGACATTGTGGGAGAAAATGTTAATCTCAAGTGCGGACACACGTATTGTATTCAGTGTTTTATTAAGCACATGCGGGTGGGTAACAACTGCGCGGGTTGTCGGGCACACATCTGCGACCCTCCCAAGAAAATAGGGGGCGGTCGCGCTCTTTCACACGGCGAGATTAGTGACGTCATTGAAACTACATTGTCGGGCGAACCCGATTTCCTCGAGACGATTCACTCTGACCTCATCCGACAGACCAAAAAGTATATTGAGGAAAACTATGAGGACACTACGGAAATACAGCGCTGCCAACTATCGGTTATGATGAAACGGGCGATCGCGAGCACCGACCTCACTTTTGGATTTTGGATGGCAGGTGTTACTATGGCGCAGGGGATTATTGATGCGGTTAATGATGATGAGTAAGTAGGTGGGGCGGTAAAAAATATGTTGGGGACACGAATGTAAAAGTATTGGACACTTTTTTTTATCCTTGTTACACCTTTGCGCATTGAAAATGCGCATGGAACAGTTACTTTTCGCTGATGAAAACGCCCCAGAATGGGCGTTTTCAAAGAGAAAATGTGTAAAAAATAATAAGTATAGTTAATCATTGATATTATTGACTGGGTTATTTACTCATCATCCGTTATAAATAATTTGTTCATATTAATCGCCTCTAAATTATATTCCACTGGATTGAGCAGTCGTTCAATTAGAGTATTATCACGGAAGCGCACTGTATATTCCTGTTGAATCTTATTTCTACCTATGCGACCGAGTGCTTGGATGATCTTCTGCTGTGTCATATGGGTCAAATCCTTACCTATAAAACCGTGACAGAATGAGTAATTCGTTCCGTAAATATAGTCATCCGACGCAATTATCAAATATAAACGTTGGGAATACGCCAGTGCCTTCATGATTTCCGCATACTTCACATTATTATGGGTATCAAACATTCCTATACCCATCAATAGTAGCACCTTCTTATGGTCCTCTATGTCCAATTCCATTATATCACATACGATCTCTTCGTCTATTTCTGATACAAATGCGTTTGACGACATCTCTCTCGTCCAATACTCTTGGTGTGTCTTTGAATTTGGTATATTGACTTCAGGGAGTTTAACCGATACGATTGTCTTACGCAGTTTCTCTATCTCACGGGTTAATTCGCGAATTTCTGGATCTTCTTTTTCGCGGCGTTCTGCTTTCTTATCTCCATTATCCTGGGACTTGGTATTCTGTTTTGATGCAGAATGTTTTCCACCACCAGTATCTTCCTTTTCTGTTGTCTTATCTTCCAATGTATTCTGCTTCTTTACAAGTTCTTCAGTTACTTTATTATTATGATCAATGCGTTGTGTTATTTCATTGAATACTTTCTTGGAAATGTTGGAATACTTTATATAATAATTTCCTATTTTCTTAACATCCTTTGCGAGGAAAATCGTGGGACCATCCGTTAGTGTATGAGCATCACTGGTCGTCAATAGAATCCCGTTTGACTTCTTATCCTCGGGCACTTCTTTACCGCTATTCTCGGGAAATTTTACTTTCTGGGTTTCTTTCAAATGTGTGTGAATATTACTCCATACATCTTGTTCCAATTGATTGAGGGCATCCAAATAATACGTCTTCAAATTTATCATCGTAATCTCCGAGAGAGACGTAAAATGTGCCTCTAGTTTATAATCTTCGTCTATCAAATCATTATCATTTATATATTTTATGAAACGAATTATCTCTGATAAGTCAAAATAACGAAGCAACGTCTTGTTTTCTAGACAATGCGACACTGAACGCCGTATATCAAAATAATCGGAGTATAACAAATGGGGTAAAACACACATGTTATTATTATTCAGTAGAGATATTGACTTCTTGAAATCATAACTGTTGATTGATATTATTTCTGCCCCTTCAAATTTACACTTGAAATCCACTAATGCATCGTGGATTTCATTCTCTTTCGGTAGTGTAGCACAAGATAATACCATCTTGGAAATCTGGTTCTTTTCCCAATTCTCGTGAATCTTTTTATGTAATTCATGCTCTTCATAATCCATAGTAATCGTCGGTTCATCCCAATAAGTAATGATTGTCTCCTCTTTATTGAACGCCAACATATAATACATCGCGGTTAGATATGACTGGACGTCACATATCATTATCTCTACTTTATCACCTACACTGTTATCTACTTTCCCTATTCCTCCAGACTTCCTATGCTTTGTATAATCTTTTGCGGCATAATAATGCAGACGGATGTCTTCGGCACTCTCACAACCAAACGCGAACGCTATCTTCTTCTCCATACATATTGCGGATTTTGCCAAGGCAAGACCCACATGCCTTGATACGCATATAAATATTACCTTATAACCTTCGGATAAACCCAAGGGTGTAAGTGTCTTTCCTGTACCCGTGGGCGCACAATATAATACCAGTTTGGCATTATTTGACGACTTTAACTGGAACAAATTATATATACGCTTCTGATGCTCAAATAGAGATAGATCCTCATATTTCAATAAAACGGGATTCTTCTCTATATATTCGTATGCTCTGTGTATCGTATTCAATATTGAAGTCCTTTGGTTACCGTAATCTATGACACGATTTGCCAGTTCCAGAATTATCGTATTTGTGCTCGGGATTGACGAACCAAGTAACTGGATTAATGTATAAAGAGCCAACGAATATTTTGAGGTTCCCTTTGTGAATGACTTCAAAATAACTGTTATCATATCCAGTATTACGAATTCAAATATCTTATCCTTTTTTACCAAAATATTATTATCCATATTATCTATCTTATAAATGTCAGCCTTTTTTAGTGTATTCGTTGTCTTTTTAATCCATTTGAACTCACCAATCGTTTCGCTTCCGTATTTCTTCATTAATTTTTTTACATCGTTACTAAAATATCGTTCATATAAGTATGCTTCCATCTCAGGTGAATTATTGATCTTTATCAATTGATATAACGACTGGTTCATATTCGTCTTCAGAGAAACGTCGTGAAAACCATCACAGATCAATCTCAAGATGCGTTTCTCGTCATCTCCTACAGGAATCTCTGTGTTTTCCCATTCTGTTTTGGTAAGTTTGGATTGCTTTAAGTCCATTGAAAGTTGTGGGTTGTGTATATTGTTTCTTATGTTTTTTGTTTAATTCAATTTTATAAAAACCCCGATTTGGATTCTTCTATGATTTTCTGAAAAGTGGACAAAAATAATTGTCCAATTTTCATTTTTCTGAGAATACTTTTCCAACGACTTTTTATAAGTAAACGTAAAAAACCGGTTCAAAGCATAATGCAGTAAATTGTGTTTTTCTATGTTTTTTTTGTTAGCATAACTTTTTTTTGGAATTATATTGCGTTGTGTTTAGGCGATTTATTTATCCAGCATTAATAGTTGGATAATGTTTGATACAACAGTCGCCGAAATCGCCAAAACATTTAAATGTATTAATTGTAACTATGGTTGCAACAAACAATCAGATTATAACAAACATTTGTTGACCACTAAACACAAAAAGTTTGATAATGCTGGTAAACAAATCGCGAAAGTCGCAAAAGCATTTATTTGTGTTTGTGGTAAAGAATATAAGCACAACCAGTCGTATTATCGTCATAAAAAATCTTGCGTATATGATAACACGGATGATAATGTTATAATTACTAACGACAATTCTACTATTTTGAATTTAATTTCACAAAATAAAGAATTAATGAATTTATTGGTTATGCAGAATCAAGAACACAGAGAAGAAACTAGTAAATTACATAATACTATACTAGAAATGGTTCCAAAGATAGGTAATAATAATACAACAAACAACACAAACAACAATCAATTCAATTTACAGGTTTTTTTAAACGAGGATTGTAAAGACGCAATTAACTTTTCTGATTTCATAAAACAAATTCAAGTTTCCTTTGAAGATATAGAGAACCAAGCTGAATGTGGATATGTTAAAGGGATTTCTAAGCTTTTTATTGAGAATTTAAAGGAATTGGGTACCAATAAAAGACCCATTCATTGTACTGATAAGAAACGAAAGACCCTCTATATTAAAGAAAATGATGAATGGGATAAAGAAGGTTCTCAAGATATACTACTGAAAGGAATTCAAGAAGTAACAAGGAGTACTATGAGGACTCTAATAAACGAAAAGGTGATTCAA
>Ga0206131_10002278_pt1 | contig 23504 bp, 23 predicted proteins | sample Helgoland_Spring_FD_148636 | JGI IMG/M metagenome (GOLD analysis project Ga0206131, IMG submission 148636) | Pelagic subsurface seawater microbial communities from Kabeltonne, Helgoland, North Sea - Helgoland_Spring_Bloom_20160517_1 | ecosystem: Environmental > Aquatic > Marine > Epipelagic ...
TATCAGCAATCTTAATTAGTATAACTCTTATATCATTATGAAGAGTAAGAAGCATTTTTCGATAGTTCTCAGCCTGAAGTGAATAATCTTCATTTTTTTTTAATGTGGAAATTTTTGTTAAACCATCTACAATTTTTGAAATTTCCACACCGACACTTTGATCTAAATCGTTTAGAGTTATATCAGTATCTTCAACAACATCATGCAGAATAGCTGATGCAATTGAAACATAATCTAGTCCAATATCTTTTGCAACAATCTTAGCTACTTCAATAGGGTGGTGAACATAAGGTTCCCCAGATTTTCTTATTTGCCCATCATGAGCACTATAAGCTATTAGAAGTGATTGATGAATCACCTTTCTTTCTTTAGATGATATTTTTTGATAACAACTATCAATTAGATCATCATAAAGACTGGATATTTCCTTTGGTAATATTTGATTCTCAACTAACAATTGTAAATTTTAAGTTGTTTAAATTTACAAATAATAATTATGGATTGAAAGTGTTATTGTTATTGAGAATTTGAATATTTATTTGAATATCTTCTCCATAATCTAGTTTGGTGAGTTTCTAAACTAATATTTCTTCCTGATATAAAAGCGTGAGTTACATTGTTTGAGATAATATCAAGCGCATCACCTTTTGATATAAACAAGGTAGCACTCTTGCCAACTTCTAATGTGCCAAATTCATTTTCAATTCCTAATATTTTTGCAGGATTAAGAGTTATCATTGATAATGCTAATTCTTTATCAATTCCATAACTCGAAAAACTTCCAGCATAGAAAGGTAAGTTTCTAATAGACACTCTAGATTGAGGAGCTCCAGATGGATCTATACTTACAAGTATTCCTTTATCAATCATTTTTTTAGCAAGCATAAAAGTCTCTCTTGGATCTGAGTCCATAGATTGAGGAAATCTATATGGTTGTTTTACAACAACTGGAATATTATTTTCTTTAATAAAATCTAACTGGTTCTTTGCTTCAGAAGCACCAACTATTACTATTTTCTTAATATTAAATTTTTTAAAAAAAAGAACTCCATCTACAATTTCTTTTTCATCATCTGCATGTAGATAAACTGTAGACTCTCCCTCAAAAATTCCTTTCATTGCTCTGCTTTTAAGGTTCATAGATTTATTTAAATTCATATTAGCCTTAGATTTATCAAAAAAATCTTTTAAATCATTAACCTGTTTATTGTAGTTGTTATTTGCTTTTAGACCTCTGTCCTCTCCAAGCCACCATCTTCCAAAGGTGTATGGGCTTGGCCAATTGATATGTATCCCCTGATCATATTTAATTACTGCATCTTCCCAATTCCATGCATCTAATTGAACAACTGATGAACTACCTGAAATAACCCCACCATTAGGTGCAATTTGTGCAAGAAGAACACCATTAGGTCGCATACTTTCAACGGCCTTTGATTCTGCATTGTATGCAATAATCGACCTAATCTCTGGGAGATAAGTTCCAGATTCATCATCATCAACTGATGCTCTTACAGCGTCGACTTCTACAAGACCCAGATTTGAGTTTAATGCAATAATTCCAGGATAAATATGATGGTTAGAGGCATTAATTATAGTGTCGTATTTTTTATTATTAGAATCGGATAACATATTTAGAATTTCATTTGTCCAAGTCCCATCAGAGGAAGCAATTAAATCAATTTTACCCTCTGTGAATCCAATAACACTATTATTAATAACTTGACCATCTCCAACATGAGTTGTCCCTCCAAAGATTAATACTGATTTATCTTGATTAGGAGCAGGAGTCTGCTGAGAAAAAATCAGATTTAAAAATAAAACGTTTAATAAAATAATTTTTTTCATAATTTAAAATTCAGTGTGTTCACATGTAACTTCTATTTGATTAACAAAAGACCAATTGTTATCTATTTTTGGCATTTGATTTGGAAGCCTAAGTTTTACTCCAGGTAAGTTTTCTCCAAGCATTTGTTGTATCAATATAGATTTTTCATCTTTAATCTCTTTTAATTTTTGTTGGTGGTTGTCTTTGTCAAAATATAAGGCACCTTCAATATATGTCTGTTCTGTTTTTGTAAAAAGTGACATAGGATGACCACTCCAAACTACAATATCTGCATCTTTACCAATTTTGAGACTCCCAACCTTATTATCTATATGAAGTAACTTTGCAGGATTTAAAGTAACAAATTTCCATGCTTCTTCTTCAGAAACATCTCCATATTTTACTGCTTTTGCTGCTTCTAAATTTAATCTCCTAGAGAGCTCAGAGTTGTCGGAATTTAATGCAACTGTAACCCCAGCATTATGCATTATTGAGGCATTATATGGAATAGCGTCATTTACTTCATATTTATAACCCCACCAATCAGAAAATGTAGACCCTCCAACACCATGTTCAGCCATTTTGTCTGCAACTTTATATCCTTCTAATATGTGAGTGAAGGTGTTAATTCTAAAGTTAAACTTTTCAGCAACTTTCATCAGCATATTAATCTCACTTTGAACATAAGAGTGACTAGAAACAAATCTGTCACCTCTTAATATTTCCCATAGAGTTTCTAATTCATCATCAAATCTAGGTTTAGCAACAGATCTTTTTTGTCTAGGACTAAGCGAGTTATAGTCTGTCCAAATTTTTGCATATTCTTTCGCTCTATCAAAGTGGTCAATAAAAACTTGTTCAACACCCATTCTTGTTTGAGGAAATCTAGACCCGCTCCAATTTGATTGTTTTACATTTTCTCCTAATGCAAATTTTATAAAAGGTGCAGCTCCTTCAAAATACATATCATTAATTTCTGATCCCCATTTAAGTTTAATAATTGCAGATTGCCCTCCTATTGGATTAGCAGAACCATGAAGAATTTGAGCCGAGGTTACACCACCTGCTAAATTCCTGTATATATTAATATCATCAGGATTTATGACATCCATTATAGATACTTCTGCAGATGAATTATGTCCTCCTTCATTTATACTTGACGCTGCCATATGAGAATGCTCATCTATTATACCTGATGTAATATGTTTATCAGTTGCATCAATAACCTTAAAATTAGTTGGTGTTTCAAGATTTTTTCCAATTGCAATAATTTTTCCATTATTGATAATAATATCAGAATTTTTAATAATCCCATCAGTTTCATTGGTCCAAAGAGTAGCATTTTTAAAATGAATGGATTGGCTATTTGGTAAAGAGTTTATACCAAATCCAACATTAGGAAATGTAACATTTGAAACAAATGACGAGTCAGATTTAGATTTAGCTGATTTTTTTGATTTTATATCATTTTCAACTTTCTTTTTTGAAGCTGTAAATGAAAAGTTATTATTATTAAAATCAGAACCTGTTCCTGACAGACTTGTTGAAGAGTTTATTTTTGTTGAAATTTGTGCAAATGAAGGTTTTTTGTCAATGCTATCAAAAAGTGTTAAACTTAACCAGTCATCAACTAGTGACACTTTTGATTTAATATCTATTGAATCTCTTCGGATTTTTGTTGAAGGCTTTGATAAACTATTTGAAATCTTTATTTCATAGGACTTATCATTAATTTGAATCGTATAAGTTCCATCTAAATTGACCTTATCAGTATTTTTAATAATATGTCTTTGACCTTTAACCCAATTTTCATTAATAGCAGTTTTATCTCCAAAAATTGGACCTGATGTTATTAGAAAATTAGCATAGAAACCCTTCTCTAATTTCCCAATCTTATTATGTAAATTAATTGACCTTGCAGGTATAATTGTTAAAGCTTCAAGAGCAGCTTTTTCACTTAAACCATTTTCAATAGCTTTTTTGATATTACTTAAAAATTCTCTTTTATTTTTCAGGTCAGAGGAAGTAATTGAAAATTTAACACCATTTTTTTCAAGAATTCCAAGATTAGCAGGAGCCTGGTTCCAGTATCTTAATTGATTAATTGTTAGTTTATCGTTTAGCTTCGAGTTAGATGCATCAAATGCCTTAGGAAAATTAACAGGAATTATAAGAGTATTTTGGAATTTCTTTAGTTCTCTTACATTCTCATATTCCTTTCCTGATCCCTTAATGATAAAGTTTAAATTAAATTCTTTAGAAAGCTTTGCAGCTCTGTATACATTTAATTTATCATTAGCATCAAAAAACTTTGGAAGCTCCTTGTTTTTAATAACTGCTTCAAGAGCAAGATCTTTTGAAATTGACTCACCTTGAGAATACCAATTTGAATCATAATGTAACTGTCTAATTAACGCAATTGCTCCCATAGTTGAAGATGGATATGATTGTCCTGAAGTTAAACTCCTTGAAAAAGAATAGTGTTCAGCAGTTTTTTGTGATAAAACTCTGTATGATTCATTTTGTCCATCAATTAAACCAATTGAAAAACTTGTGCCTCTATGAATTCCATCATTTCTATGAGAATTTACTACACCAAATCCTATATCCCTGTACTGCTTTGCCTCTTTTTGATTATAATTATAATCTATAAAGCTATTGTAATCACTTAAGATATGATCGTTCCAATAATAACCATTTCTTGAAGGTTCATATTGAGAGCTTCTACCAGAAGATTTTCTTTGAGGTTTTTTTACACCAAAAGAAGAATGAGTTTCAACAAAAGATGGGTATATATATTGTCCTTTTAAATCATAAACTAAACTGTTTTTTGGCGGATTAAGATTCACACCAATTTGTATGATTTTTCCATCTTTTTCAATTAGCGTTCCATTAGAAATCATCCCATTACTAGAATGAATATTAGCATTTTTGAAAACATTATACTGATAGTCCTTAGTTTTCACACCATCATTTACGATGAAATAATCTTGAGCATTTAGATTAAATGAAAAAAATATTAATATTAAAAAAAGTTTTCTCATATCAAATTAGTTTTTTATTTGACCCATAAAAAATGGGATAGTTTACTAATATAGTAATTCAGTTTAGAAAATTATATAGTTTTTCTCCCGGATAATACTCAATTATATATACTGAAACAATATTATATGATAATATTCCATCTTTTTGATCATTAGATTTTAGATAAAATCATAAATATAATTGGGTTCTTCTATAAAAGAATTTATAATTAAAACCTAAGGCATTAAAGCAAGTGGAATAAATAACCTCAGTTTTATCAATATTTTTATTTGATGTCAACTAGTTCTACATCAAAAATTAATGTAGCATTTGGAGGAATTACTCCATTTCCAGCACCTACTGATCCATACCCTAGATCACTTGGAATAACTAATCTAGCTTTTGACCCTTTATTTAATAGCTGCATAGCTTCATCCCAACCCTTTATAACTTGACCAACACCACAAGTAAATTCAATTGGTGCACCTCGAGTAAATGAAGAATCAATTTCACTCCCATCAACAAGTTGAAGAGAGTAGTGAACTGAAAGTAAATCATTAGGTTTAGCATTGCTTCCTTTTCCTTTTTTTGAAATATCATAATAAATTCCACTTTCTGTCTTAGACATTCCTTTTGTAATATCCTTGATTTTTGCCTGTTCAGCTTCTACTTTTGCAGCATCAGCATCGCTTTTATTAGCTAAATAGTTTTCAAAAATAGAAGGTGCATCAAATTTTTTGGCATTTTCACCTATTCTAATAATTTTTATATTCTTAATGATATCCTCTTGTTCAACGCTATTAACAACATCTTGTCCAGAATTTACTCTACCAAAAACAGAATGTTTGCCGTCTAACCAAGGAGTTTCAACATGTGTAATGAAAAACTGACTACCATTGGTTGCAGGACCAGCATTAGCCATTGATAATACCCCAGGGCCATCATGTTTAAGTTCAGGGCTAAATTCATCATCAAACTGATATCCTGGACCACCAGATCCAGTTCCTGTAGGATCTCCTCCTTGAATCATGAAATTTTCAAGTACTCTGTGAAATTTTAGTCCATCATAATAGGGTTTTCCTGATAGTTCTTCATCTACAACTGGGTGATTTCCTTCAGCAAGTGCAACAAAATTTGATACAGTTGTAGGTACTTGTTCAAAATATAATTGTAAAATTATGTTTCCTTTTGATGTTTCAATATCAGCGTATAATCCATCTGATAAATCAGAATTATTCATATTGCATGAGTTTAAAGTTAGTATTGAGATTAAGATTAATAAGTTCTTATTCATAGTTTTCTTTTAGGTATTGTTTAATATCAACAATAAATTTTTCTTCAGTTTCAATTAAACTTAGTTTAGATACTCCTCCAGATGCATACTCATGTCCACCGCCACTAAAATATCTTGAGGCAAATATATTAACTTTAAAATCACCTTTTGATCTAAATGAAATTTTTATGATTCCCTCATCTTTTTTCTCAATAAAAAGAACAGAACATAAAATTCCTTTAACACTCAACCCAAAGTTTACAAATCCTTCACTGTCTCCTTTTTTAAAGTCATTTTTAATCTGATCTTCCTCAGAGATTAAAGTGTACAATACAGGAAGTCCATCTATTTTTTTGAAATTACTGATAGTTGATCCTAAGAGTCTCAATCTTTTAAACTGAAAATTATTATGGAGTTTTTCAAATATCTCAGTGATGTTTACTCCGTAATTAATTAATTCTGATCCAACTTTTAATGTTTTAGAAGTTGTAGAAGGAAACCTGAAAGATCCAGTGTCTGCAACTATACCTGTGTATAAACAAGTTGCAATATCATTATCTATTTTTTTATTATCAATTGCATTAATGAAATCAAATACCATTTCACAGGTTGAGCTCATCTTTGAATCAGAAATTATGATATTTGCGTAATTATCTGGATTTTCATGGTGATCAATCATTATTATTTTAGCAGATGAACTAGATATAAGGTTTGATAGGTTTCTAGCTCTTACTAAGCTGTTAAAATCTAAAGTAAAAATTACATCAGCATTTTTAAAAAGATTTTCAGACTTTTCTTTATCATTATCATAAACAATGACATTCTCTGATCCTGGAAGAAAATTTAAAATATCTGTATACTTATTGGGAGAAATTATGTTCACTTCATTTTCATCTTTAAAGAAATGATATAGAGCTAGACAACTTCCAAGAGCATCAGCATCAGGACTACTATGAGGTATCAAAATAATATTTCTCTTTTTGGAAAAGGTATCATCGATTTTATTTAGAATTTGTTTATTCATGAGTGGGCTAATATAATATTATATTGAAAATTAAAATAAAGTAATTCTTAAAACTTTGATTAATGATAGATATTGTTAAATTTGCCGCATGAATTCAAATAGAACATTTACAATGCTGAAGCCTGACTCAATAGAGCAGGGAAATATGCTTCCAATATTAAATATGATTGAGAATGCAGGATTTAAAATTATTGCTCTTAAATATAAAAAAATGAGTAAGGATGAAGCAGAAAAATTTTATTCAATACATTCGGATAAACCCTTTTTTACTGATTTAGTAAGTTTTATGACTCGTGGGCCTATTATAGCTGCTGTTCTGGAAAAAGAAAATGCAGTTGAAGAATTTAGAAATCTTATTGGTTCAACAGATCCTCTAGAGGCGTTGGATGGAACTATAAGAAAGAAATTTGCTAAATCTAAAGGTGAAAACGCTGTTCATGGTTCAGATAGTGATGAAAATTCATCAATTGAGATAGATTTTCATTTTGATTCAAATGAAATATTTAGCTAAGATTTAAATCTTTTATATACTCTTTTCCAAGCTCCTTATTTATTAACTTTATAACCTTTTCTTTTTCAAATGTTAGCTCCTCTTTTAACACAGAAGACTTTAGCTTAACATAAAGCACACCTTTTTTATAGTATACTTTAAATGTATATTTCTGAATATTTTCTCCCATAGTTTTAATCCATGCATCTTGAACTTTGATATTATCAATTCCGATTCTAAAATGCTTTTGTGAAAAAACATCTTGAATTACTTTTGAAATATTTTTCACTTCTCCTCTTTTATTCATTGTTCTTTAATTTTTCTAGATCAAATATTTCTTCTTTATTTTTTGATTCAGAAAGAGCATCCTTAACTCTGTCAATATGTGTATCAGTTATAAAAATTTGACCAAAATCTCCTTTTTCCAAGATATGAACTATTTGCCTAACTCTTTCCTGATCTAATTTATCAAAAATATCATCAAGTAAAACAATTGGAGAGTTACCAAATTTTGTTTTATAGTAATCAAATTGAGCAAGTTTCAAAGCGATAAGAAATGATTTTTGTTGACCTTGACTTCCATAATTCTTAATTTTATTATTATCAATTGTAAAATTCAGATCATCACGGTGAACTCCTTTTGATGTATATTGTAAAAATCTGTCTTTTGATAAACTTTCACTAAGAATTTCTGAAAAACTTCCAGAATTTAAATCACTTTTATAATTTATATCAACTAACTCATTACCTGAACTAATATTAGAGTAATATTTTTTAAAAATTGGAATAAATGCCGTCATGAATTTAAATCTCTCCTTATATATTGGAGTTCCAATACTAATTAATTGCTGATCATATGATTCTATTGTATCCTTATCAAACTTTCTGTTGATGAAAAAGTACTTTAAAAGAGAGTTTCTTTGTATAATAACCTTATTATAGTCAATAACTCTTTGTAGATAAACTTTATCTACTTGACCTATCACTGAGTCAATGAATTTTCTTCTCATCTCGCTACCTTCAATTATCAGGTTTCTATCATGTGGAGAAATTATAATAAGGTTTATTAATCCAATATGATCTGAAATTCTTTTATATACTTTCCCATTTCTTTTTATAATCTTTTTTTCACCTATTTTATAATAACAGTGAATATTTTCATTTCTTTCATCAATATTAAAATCTCCAGATATAGAAAAAAATTCAGATCCAGTTTTAACGTTTTGTGAGGTAGATGGATTAAAATAACTCTTTGTAAAAGCCAAATGATATATAGAATCTACAATATTTGTTTTTCCAATTCCATTTTTTCCGATAAAACAATTGATTTTTTTGTTAAAACTTAACTTGAATTTTTCAAGGTTTTTATAATTGTCGATTTTTAGTGAATGTAAAAACATATTAGTATTCAAAATAAAACATTAATTTTGGGATTCAAAAAAATATTATGGCAACATTTAATAGAAGAGGATATAAAAACAGTAAAAGTAATCAAATTCAAAAAGGAGAAAAGAGTCAAACAGCTGAAGTATTTGAGTCATTGGATTCTACTGCAAATAAATCTGAACAATGGATACTGAAAAATCAAAAAATTATTTTAACAATTATTGCTTTAATATCTGTATCAGTTCTATCCTATATAGGCTATGAAAGATTAATCTCTGATCCTAATGAAAAAGAGGCTATAAGTGAGCTTAACAAAGCACAATACTTCTTTGAGCTTGCATTAGTTTCTAATGAATCTGATTCATTATTTAAACTTGCTTTAAATGGTGGAGAGGGAAAATATGGCTTTTTAGATATAGTTAAAGAATATTCTGGAACAAAAGCTTCTAATCTAGCTAATTACTCAATAGGAATGTCTTATTTAAATCTTAAAGAGTATGATAATGCTATAATTTATTTAGAAAAATTCAAATCTGATGATATACTTCTAAAATCAATCTCATTAGGAACTATTGGTGATTGTTTTTCTGAACTAAATCAACCAGATGAAGCTTTTGAGTATTATCAAAAAGCTTTTAAGCATAATGAAAATATTTATACAACCCCTAAATATTTATTTAAGGCTGCTCTTATTGGATCTGAAATAGGTAAATATAGATCTTCAATTGATTTTTTAAATAGAATTAAAGATGAGTTTCCTGATTCTTATGAATCAAGTTTAGTTGAGGTTCAACTTGGTAGAATTGAAAATTTAAAAAATTAGTATGACTGCTAAAAAGACTGGTAATTCTATTTCCAGATCTATAAAAATAAACAATCTACAAAAAATTAAGATTGCCTGTGTTATTTCTGAGTGGCACATTGAAATAACTGAAAGTTTTTACAGTGGAGCTTTAAAAAAATTTTCTGAATTTGGGATTCCAGAAGAAAATATTGATAAAATATATGTTCCAGGTAGTTTTGAATTAATTTTTGCAACTAAAAATTTAATTAATAAAGACTATGATGCAATTATATCTATCGGGTGCATTATTAAAGGTGAAACTAAACACTTTGATTTTATTTCTTCAGCAGTTGTTAATGGAATGAAAGATTTAAATATTATATCTAGTATTCCAATCATTCTTTGTGTTTCAACAGATGATACTATTCAACAGTCAATTGATAGGAGTGGAGGTAAACTAGGAAATAAGGGTGCAGATTCTGCTGATGCAGCTTTAAAAATGATTTTACTAAATTCAAAATAAACCTTTATTGTTTAGATTAAATAAAAATAGAAGATTTAATTATACACCTCGTTTTTTTAAAGGAAAAGAGGATACAACAATTAACTTTGAATCTAAGATTTCAAAATATAGAGACCAATACAACTCAATTGATATGGGGATGAATTGGAGTGATCAGAGAGATAAAATGCGAAACACAAGAAACAGAGGTATTAATCTGACATTAATACTAATAGTTGTTTTTTTAATTTTGGTATTTTTATATATCATTGATTTTGATTTAACAATTTTCTACACCAATTAATGTCAGATATAGTAAAAATTTTACCAATTGAAGTTTCCAATAAAATTGCTGCAGGAGAAGTGGTTCAAAGACCTTCGTCAGTTCTTAAGGAGCTTCTAGAAAACTCTTTAGATGCTAATTGTAGTAAAATTAAAGTTATTATAAAGAATGCTGGTAAAAGTTTAATTCAAGTTATTGACGATGGTGATGGGATGACAATTAAGGATATGCATTCATCTTTTGTTAAACATGCAACTTCAAAAATTAACTCTATTGATGATGTTTTTTCTATTTCTTCTATGGGTTTTAGAGGAGAAGCTTTAGCTGCTATATCTTCAGTCTCTATGATTGAAATGACATCAAGTAAAAAACCTGTGAATGAAGGTTATTTTATTGAGATGACAGGTGGGCAAATAATTAATGAAAAGGAATTAAGTTTAGATAAAGGAACCTCTATTAAAGTAAAAAATGTTTTTTTTAATGTTCCAGCAAGACGAAATTTTTTAAAATCTGATTTTGTTGAATTAAGACACATAATGAATGTGTTTTACAACATAGCTGTTTCCCATCATGAGATTGAATTTTCACTTATAAATAACGATGAAGAGATTTTTTACTTAAAAAAAGAATCTCTCAAAAAAAGAATTATATCAGTCTTTGGAGAAAAAATTAAAGAACATTTAATTCCAATTAAAGAAAATACTCAGATAGCCAATCTAAATGGTTTTATTTTAAAACCCGAATTTGCTAAAAAATCAAGATCAAATCAATTTATTTTTGTTAATAACAGATCTATTAAAAGTCAATTTATCAATCATTCAATTTTTTCCTCTTTTGATGGACTTATTAGAGATGGCTATTATCCAGGTTATTTTTTATTTATTGATATGGATCCATTGAAAATTGATGTGAACGTTCATCCAAATAAAACTGAGATTAAATTTGATGATGATCAAAGTCTTTACTCTATAATTAATTCAGCTGTAAAACATAGTTTAGGAATTTATCAAATTAGTCCAGTACTTGATTTTGAAAAAGATTCATCTATGGAAATATCATATAATCAGTTTAATTCAGATCCTAAAATACCCAATATCGAGGTTGACTCAGAGTTTAACCCATTTAAAATTTTCAATGAGGAGAGTTTTATTAAAAAAGATTCAAATCTAGAATTAAATGATAGTTTACCATATATAATGGGGGATAACAACCAATCTTCAAAAATATTTCAAATTTTCAATAAATATATAGTTAGTACTAGTACATCTTCTTTAATAATAATTAATCAGAATTTAGCTCACCAAAGAATTCTCTATGAAGGCTTTTTGAAATCAATTTTTGAAAGTTCTTCTGAATCTCAAAGACTAGCTTTTCCAATTGAAATTAAATTAACAAAGTCACAATTAATTTTATTTAAAAAAATTATAACTGAGTTTGATTCTCTAGGATTTGAATATAATTTATCAAATACTCTGTTAAGTATAAGTTCAGTTCCAGTTCAATTAAAAAATAACTCAATAGAAGAAATAATAGAGGATGTTCTTGATGATAAAAACATTTTTGATAAATCAAAAAATTTAAGTTACTCAGATTTTTTTGCAAAAAAACTCTCAAAAAGTTCATCAATTAAAACTGGTAAAAGTTTAAATTCTGACGAACAAGAGTTTTTAGTAAATCAACTTTTCTCATGTAAAGAGCCGAATCTATCACCTGATAATAAACAAATATTTATTACTTTAAATAAAAACGATATAGAAAATAGATTTTGATGGGAAGAGTAAGCGAAATAGTAAAACATTTAATAATAATAAACGTTATATTTTTTATAGCATCGATTGTTTTTGGTGAATTAATGTATGATTTGTTTGCTATGCATTATCCAAAAAATCCAGATTTTATATTATGGCAACCTATCTCTCATATGTTCATGCATGGTGATATTACTCATATCTTATTTAATATGTTTGGGCTTTGGATGTTTGGAACTCCTTTAGAACAGATGTGGGGAAAGCAAAAGTTTATTTTCTTTTATTTATCAGCTGGATTTGGCGCTGCTTTAATTCAAACTATTGTATACCATTATGATGTAATGTCAGTTACACAAATCTTGTTAGACAATGGATTAACTAATTCAGATGTCAATGATTTTTTTAAGACAGGAAGATTAAATACTAGTATAATTCAGTCTGTTGGAGAAGATAGATTATATTCAGGAATTCAATCTTTTAAGGCTGTAATGGTTGGTGCTTCAGGTGCACTCTATGGAATTTTAGTTGCCTTTGCAATGTTGTTTCCAAATGTTCAATTAATGTTGCTTTTTCCTCCAATTCCTATTAAAGCTAAATTCTTTGTTCCACTTTTAATATTATTTGACTTATTCTTTGGTTTTACATCTTATTCTGTTGGTCCAATTGCTCATTTTGCTCATATTGGAGGAGCCGTTACAGGATTTTTAATGATGTATTATTGGAAGAAAAATCAATTTAACAATAAAAGATGGAATTAGCCTATAGATATTTCATAAACCAACCAATTTTTAAAAAAATCATAATTTTAAATATTATTGTTTTTTTGCTACCCCTTTTATTTAATACGTTTCTTTTTTTATTCAATTTTAATCAAATAAGTTTAATCAAGTATTTTGATTTACATCCTGAGTTTACTAAGGTTTTAATGAGTCCATGGACAATAATATCATATTCTTTTTTCCATATTGATTTTTTTCACATTTTCTGGAATATGTTTATTTTATATATAGTATCTGATTACTTTTTGTCTTTTCTTAATAATAAACAATTTCTTGAAATATATTTTTATGGTGCATTAGCTGGTGGTCTTTTATTTATTTTTTCCTACAACATATTCCCTGTTTTTGAAAACTCATTCACTCCACTTATCGGATCATCTGCTGCTGTATATTCATTGTTGATTTTTGCTTGTTCATACTATCCAGATACTTCTGTTAGCTTAATTTTTTTCAATGTTAAGTTAAAATACATTGGTTTGTTTTATGTTTTAATGAGTTTAATTCAAATACCATTCAATAATGCAGGAGGAAACATAGCTCATTTAGGAGGTGCAATTTATGGCTTTTATTACTTCAATAATTTTAATTCATTCAAGTCCCCTTATAATATAATTACAGATTATCTAGATAAGTTTTCATTTAAATCAAACAACAAAAAAAATAACCAGAAAACAATAGATGAAATACTGGACAAAATTAGTAAGTCAGGATATGAAAGTTTAACAAAGAATGAAAAGGATCTTCTTTTTAAAAACTCAGATAAAAACTAACTTTTTTTTCTTCTTCTTTTTTTTATGAAGAGGTATAACTGCCAACCAACAATAAAGATTATAAAATGAGGCAAATACGATCTTGGTTTTCCATCAAAACCAATTGTTGTGAATACCCTATCCCATCGAAATTTCCAGTTTTCCATTCCATTAAAGAGACCTTCTATACTCATCCATATAAATACAGGCCTACCTAAGACATGGTCAAATGGAACAAATCCCCAAACTCTTGAATCCTCAGAATTATATCTATTATCTCCCATCATCCAATAGTAATCTTGTTTAAAGACATATTCGTTTTCTTTAACACCATTAATCAAAATATCTTCTTCAACCACTAATAAATCATTAAACTCATAATCAGTTATTATTTTTTTATATAGAGGTAGTGTTTTTATATTTAAATCTATTTTATCTCCGGCTTTTGGAATATATAATGGCCCAAAATGATCATTATTCCAGTTAAATCTTGTATTGTTTGGAAAGAAAATTGAATTTGAGTTATCAGTTTCTTGAATTGTTCTGTATATCGTATCAAATTGATTAGAATTTTTAATTTTAATTGCATCAATATGAGTTAAACTTAATTCCTTTTCTTTGTCAATTATCTCACGTATATCAAGTCTTAGCTCTCTAACTAACTTAATAGGAATTCCCTTATCAGTAGTGTAAATCAAATATTCATTTTCTCCATTATTTGATATATTTAATATATAGTCTGAAATTTCTGCATAAGTATCTGTTGATAAACCTTTTATTATAAATTTTCTTATAAAACCATCAACTTCAAGATTAATCAATTTACTTGAGGAAACTCCTTCATTTGATTTAATCAAATATGTAAATAGTGGTCTTGCTCTATCTGGTAAATTATTTTCTTTACCGTTTAAATAGACTATACCATCTCTTATTTCTAGTGAGTCTCCTGGAATACCTACAGCTCTTTTTACATAATTAGATTTTTTATCTGTTGGTTTTATCACTCCTTTTTCTTTTACAAAAAATTTCCTAACCGTATCTGCAGGCCAATTAAAAACTACTATATCATTATTTTTTATTTCTTGAAACCCAGGAATTCTTAGATAAGGAAGCTGAGGTTTTTTTAGGTAAGATCTTGATTTGATTATAGGGATTGTGTCATGAACCATTGGAAAAGAAACTAAAGTAGATGGTATTCTTGCGCCATAATGGAATTTACTTACTAATAAAAAATCACCAACTCTTAATGTTTTTTCTAATGAACCAGTCGGAATTACAAAGGGTTGTATTATATAATTATGAACAATAGTTGCTATTACAATAGCATAAATAATAGAACCAAAAGATCTTTCAAAACTTGAAAAAGAAATTTGACTTATATATTTTTTTTTGTTACTAACATAACTTATATAATATATGTAAAAACCAAGTGTAACAATTACCAAAATTCTGTCAAGTTTGGAATTATGATTAAATGTTTTAATGTATTCTACCCATATTACTGGAATCATGAGCAGATTAATTACAGGAATAAAGACTAAAATTATCCACCATCTAGGTCTATTAATTATATCTAGATGTTTTATGATATTATAAAATGGAATTAAAGCCTTCCAGCCTTCAACTCCTGCAAGATTAAACAACTTATAGGATCCTCCAAATATTATTAAGTTAGATGAAAGAAATAATAATAACCACTCGTTTAAACTCATGTTAATCTAATTTAATTGTTAATTTAAATCCTGTATTTTGTGAAAGGTCAAAATAATTACTCTCAATATATGGCCTAAAAGAAAGATCTTCACTAACATTAAATTGAAGTAAGTGTGCACCGACATTTGCATCTATAATATTTAATACATAAGTTCCAATTAAAGAAATAAAGGAGAAATCCTTATATCTTCTATGAAACTTCATTCCCTCTAATAATTTCTCGTTCTCAGGTATAATATCAATATATTCATCATCAAAATATCCAGCAAGTCTTCTTTTATATGCCGTCCTGTATTTATTCATCTCTTTGTTATTAAAATTATAATAATATGCAGAAGCACCAAGTCCACCATATATAATTGGAACCATCCAATATCTTCTGGTATATACTTGCCCTAATCCAGGGATAATAGAAGAGTAAAAAGCTGCTTTTGAAGGAGTTAAAGGGTCATTTATCAATTTTAATTTTCTTGGACTAATATAAATTGAATCAACCTCATTCTGAGAATATATATTGGCTGTAAAACAAAATATTATTAAAAAAATTATGTTTTTCAATTGGATAGTTTTTTTAAAATAGAGTATAGCTCATTTATGCTTTTAAAAGTTGTTGAAAGAGATACCTTTCCCTCTATATTTTCTTTCAATCTCACTTTAGAGTTAAAAAGTTTTTCAAACTTATTAGTTGCATCTATATAGATTTTAGAAACATCAGAACTAGCTTTAGAAACATTAGAACTCTTATTTCCTCTAACAATTTTTTCAGTTTGTCTAACTGACAGTTTAGAGGATATTATTTGTTCATAAATGTCCAGCTGAATCTTCTTGTCATCAATATTGATTAGTGCTCTTCCATGTCCCATTGATAGAAACCCATCTCTAATTCCAGATTGAATTATTGGATCAAGTTTTAAAAGTCTAATATAGTTCGAGATTGTTGATCGGTTTTTACCCACAAGTCTTGTAATAGAATCTATATTTAAATTATAATCATTTATCAATCTTTCATATGTTAAACCTATTTCAATAGGATCTAAATCAACCCTTTGAACATTTTCAACTAATGACATTTTTAATATATCTGTTTCATTATCTACTCCCTTGATGTAGCATGGTAATGAATTAAGTCCAGCTTTTTTTGAAGCATGAAATCTTCTTTCACCAGAAATTATTTCATAAGTTTCAGTATCAATTTTTCTAACTGTAATAGGTTGAATTATTCCAAGATCTTTAATGGATTGAGATAAATTTTCTATTTCATTAGTATCAAAGTTTGTTCTAGGTTGACTTGGGTTAACTCTAATTTTATCAATTGAAATTTCAAGAGAATTACTAATTGTTTGTAAATCATTAGTATAATGGCTGTCATCTGAATTATTTAATAAAGCATCTAATCCTCTCCCAAGAACTTTTTTTTGTTTTTTATTAGACATTTATATTTTTTTTAATTACTTCATTAGCTAAGGAAAGATAATTTTTTGTTCCTTTTGATGTTACATCATAAGTAATAATATCTTTTCCAAATCCTGGAGCCTCACCTAGCTTAATATTTCTTTGAATAATTGTATTAAAAACAATATCTCCAAAGTGTTTTTTAACTTCTTCTACAACCTGATTTGAAAGCCTAAGTCTAGAATCAAACATGGTTAGTAAAATTCCTTCAATATCAAGTTCTTCATTATGTATTTTTTGAACACTTTTTATTGTATTTAATAGTTTTCCAAGTCCTTCTAGAGCAAAATATTCACATTGAATAGGAATTATAACTGAATCAGAGCTTGTAAGAGCATTAAGTGTAATTAAGCCTAGTGAAGGAGCACAATCAATAAGTATAAAATCATACAGATTTTCAATATTTTTAATCATTTCTTTGAGTTTGTACTCTCTATTTTTCTCTTCAACTAGTTCAATTTCAATTCCCACTAAATCAATACTAGATTGAATTATATCTAGGTTAGGAGATTCTGTATTTTTAATTGCATCAGAAATATTTGTTAATCCAGAAAAGACTTGGTATAAAGACAAATCTTTATCACTGGGATCAAATCCAAGACCTGAAGACGCATTTGCTTGAGGATCTGCGTCAATAAGTAAAACTTTTTTTTCAAGTACTCCAAGAGATGCTGCAAGATTTACAGATGTAGTAGTTTTACCTACCCCTCCTTTTTGATTTGCAATTGAAATTATTTTACCCATTTTTAATCGTTATTAGATTCATATTCAATTATAAATATGTCTTCATTATCTTTTTTTAAATAATAATTTTCTCTAGCATAATGTTCTAAACTATCAATATTTTCAAGCTTTTTTATTAACTTTTGATCTTTATTAATTTCTTCTGTCAAAGCATCTTTTCTGCTTTTAAGTTTCTTTATTTCTCGATTTAATTCTGCGTGAATTAAAAGTGAGTTAGTATCAAGAAAGGTAATCCATATAAGAAAAGCACTTAAAATGACTAAATACTTGAAATAGCTTTTATTAAATATGGAAATTAATTTTTTGATAAACTCTTTCATTTAAAAATTAATTAGGTATAACTTTAAAAATTCCTTCACCCTCAACACTTATAACAACAAAACCATCGGGACTAATATTAACATCTCTTACTCTTCCAATCCTTGGAAATAATTTTTCTCTTTTAGTTATGCCATCTTCATTAAACTCTAATCTTTCAAGATATCTAAAGCTTAAAGATCCAACAAGTAGACTTTTATTCCAGCTAGGATATTTGTCTGAATTTATCATTGCCATTCCTGATGGAGCAATTGATGGTATCCAATAATAAAATGGATCAATAACTCCCTCTAATTTTTTATTCTTAGTAATTTCACTTCCACTATAATTAATTCCATAAGTAGCCTTTGGCCAACCGTAGTTTCTTTCTGTTAGGGGATCTTCATCCTTTTTAGGAGATTTTACAATATTTATTTCATCTCCACCTCGTGGTCCATGCTCATGAATCCATATTTCAAAATCATTTACACCAACATTTCTTGTTACTTTAATTATTCCTTGTGGATTTCGATGTCCATAGCTCCATATAGCTTTTTTGGAGCCATCAACATTATAAAATGGGTTAGAACTAGGTATTGAGCCATCTAAATTTAATCTATATATTTTACCACCATCTAATGAGATATTCTGTGGATTAATATCTCTATTTCCTCTATCACCAATCGTAAAGAATAAATACTCTTCTGTAACTAGGATACTTCCTCCATAATGTCTCTCTTCAGTTGAGTCAGGTGATGCTTTATAAAGCATTTTTAATTTAGATAATTTATTCTCTGAAAAAATTGCAGAGTATAAGGCAGTATTTGATCCTTTATCTGATGACCTTACGCTTGCTGTAATATAAATTAAATTATTATTTTTAAAATCAGAGTCAACAGCAACATCAAGAAGGCCACCTTGTCTTGATACAATAACTTCAGGGGTTCCTTCAACAATACTTTTTTTTCCATCAGAAACATGATATAAAATACCTTTTTTATCAGTTACTAAAAAAGAGTTTTTACTTGTAAAGCTCATTCCCCAGGGAATGTCAATACCATCAACAATTTTTTCAAGACTGTATAAATCTTTATTGAAATCTTCGATTGGGGGGTAGTTTTCTTTTTGAGAACATGCAAATGAGATGTTCAATAAAACTAACGTGAATACTATATAGGCTTTTTTCATAATTAACTCGAATTTAAAATAAATTAATCACTCAATGAAGTTTTTCTTAAATCAAGTCAATTAAACTAACATTTTGATAGTTTCTTTTAAGATAATCAAGGGTTTTTTCCATTAATTCTCCCATAGATTTAGATTTAATAAACGAATCTTCATTAGTGAATTTATATATTTCATTTTTCAGATTTTCAACTTTATCAGCTGAACTGATAGTGTCCTCTTTCATTATACTAATCAATTGTTTCATTCTGTCATCTGAAATTATTAATCTTCTTGAAATTGTTGATCTTTCTTCAATTTTATATTGAATAATCGAATCTGTTTTTAATTTATCTTTTACTAGGTCCATCATTGGTTTATTTTCTTTAAAAAATTGAGGTCTGTATACTGAGAATTTACCCTCATAAGATTGTTGGTCAAAATCAATCGCTCTTATTTTATAAATTACTTGGTCAAAGTCATGAATTGGAATTACTACATAATTATAAGATCTCATATCTCCTAGAAGTCTAATCATACATCTCTCGTTAAATTTTACATATTCTTTTGCTATTTGAGATTTTTGATATTCAGAGCATTTTGGTAAATAATCTTTAATGAATATATCTCCTGGTATTCCAGCAATATGTTCTTCAACTAAAGACGAATTATTGACTAAAAAATTTAAATTTCTTGGGGATAGCATATGTTCGAATTCTATTCCATACACTCTTGAAGCATCAGTTTTTTTGACATAAAAATATGTGAAGTTATCGTTTACAATATTTCGAATTTTCACTCTAAAGGGCTTTGAATTACCAAATGTGCAATAGTCAACTGAATCTATATTTAAGTATTGAATAGATGATGAATTTCCATCTGAGTGAAGAAGGGTATATATTATTTTAAGATTTTTATCAATTTCATTTCTTTCACTTTCATTGTATAATAATCTTACCCATAACGTATCCTTGTTATTTTTATCGTAAATATTTATTGAATCAGAATATCTTAATAGATCGTCATACGAAATAACATCTTCTATCCATCTATCATGTTGTCTTAAAAAATTTTCAAGTTTTTTTGAAATTGGATAAAAAGGTTTCTTTTTTGAAATTAATTTTTTTTCAATTGTCATTAGTTAAATATACAATAATCCAAAAAAAATAGAACTCCTCTTTTAAGGCTTCTTTTTAAAAAAAAAACCAATTAATTGATCTATAATTAATTGGTTTAAATATGTCGGGGTGGCAGGATTCGAACCTGCGACCTCCGCGTCCCAAACGCGGCGCGATAACCGGGCTACGCTACACCCCGAAAAATGATTTGCAAATATAAGCTTAATTAATTTTTAGCCAAATAATTTTAGCTATTATGAAATATTCTCTAATTAACTGGTGACATAATCTTTATATCATTATATTTAATTTGACCTCTAACGACAGATGAGATTGTAGTTGTTAGTGCATTAATTACAGGAAGCTTTAACTGACTCTTTGAGTATATCATGCTGATTTCTCTTGCAGGAGATGGTTCTTCAAATGGTATTATGTTTTCTAAATTTTTGGGAGATAAATTATTAGAATGTAAATAAGGTATAATAGTCATCCAAGGTCCATTATTAGATAAATTTATTAATGTTTCAAAACTTCCACTTTTTAATTCATATTGTTTATTTAAATCTTCAAATGAACATAGATTTAAAACTTGATTTCTAAAACAATGTCCATCTTTCAATATCAATATATCACCATTAGATAAGTCGTCTACTCCTAAAGTCTTATTACCCGCTAAGAAATGATGTTCCGGAACATAAGCAATAAATGGTTCATAATATAATGGTCTCTCAATTATTGTATTATTATTTAGTGGAGTTGCTGCAATCGCACAATCAATTGTATTATCTTCTAGCTTTTGACTTATAGTTTCAGTATTAAATTCCTCTATTTTTAATTCTACATTTTTATGTTTTTTTAAAAAAATGTTTAGAAAGAGCGGAAGGAGTGTAGAGCTTACTGTTGGAATAATTCCAACTTTAAGCGTTCCTCCAATTATACCTTTTTCTTCAGAAACAACATCATTCATTCTAGATGACTCTTCAACAATTTTCTTAGCTTGAAAAAGAACCTTTTTTCCAATATCTGTAACTTGAAGTGGTTTTGTAGATCTATTAAATATAATAACACCTAGCTCTTCCTCAAGTTTCTGGACTTGCATGCTAAGAGTTGGTTGAGTAACAAAACACTTATCTGATGCAGTAGTGAAATTACCATGCTCCGCAACTGCTAATGTGTATTTTAATTGAGTTATAGTCATTATAAATTTTTTTTATTAAAAATCAAAATTAGATAAAATATTATTATTTAAAATTAAATAAATGTTAAATAGTATTATCCCATATGTTTTTATATTTGACTCATAACTTTTATAGTTTGAAAAAAAATATTCTTGGTCAATCTATCTTTCTTAAAAGAATTATAATTGCCGTTGTTGGATTTATTACTCATAAATCTTTCAGAAGTAAAAACTTTAAAATAATAGGATCTCAAAATCTTATTGATCTACCAGATAATAATGTATTATTTGTCAGTAATCATCAGACGTATTTTTATGATGTTATAGGTATGCTACATGTTTTTAATTCTTCTGTAAAAGTTAAAACAGACTCAGTTAAAAGACCAAAGTATCTTTTTAATCCAAAAACTAATCTGTATTTCATTGCAGCAGTTGAGACTATGAAAAATTCATTAATCACAAAAGTTCTAGCATATGCTGGAGCTATTCTAATTCAAAGAAGTTGGAGAGATTCAGGGGAATCTGTTAATAGGCAGGTAAGACTGGAAGATCCTAGTAATATAAATCTTGCACTAAAGGATGGTTGGGTTATAACTTTTCCAAGGGGTACTACAGATAAAAGTATGCCTATAAGAAAAGGAACTGCACATATAATAAAAAATAACCATCCTACCATAGTTCCAATCAAGCTATCAGGTTTTAGTGATGTATTTCAAAGAAATGGTTTAAAAGTATTAAATAGGAAAAAATCTTTTTCAATGGAAATATATGAGCCGATTTATGGAGATATTAGTAACAGTTCTATTAATGAAATAACAAAAGAACTTGAAAAAATAATTTAAAAAAAATAAGTACAAATTATTTACTGATTAACTTCAGTCTTAACTTCATAACACCCAAGTCTCATTCCTGCAGCTCCAGAAGGCTGAGACATTAAATCATCAGTACCATTATGTATAATAACAGCTTTGTTTAAAATATCATTATCATTCTCACATCCTATACACCAAACATCAGTACTGAATTTTAACATACCATGTCCAATTTCATCTATTTCAAAATTTCCGATATCACCTAAATGATATCCTTCAGGATCTCCCCACTTACCATGTTTTTGATTTGTTGGATTCCAATGTCCACCAGCGCTTAATCCATCTTCAGAAGAGCAATCACCAAATTCATGAAGATGGAGTGCTTTTGTACCTGCCTCAAGACCAAAAACGTGAGCCTCTAAATGAACAGAATCATTTTTTTGAGTAAAAGAAATAGTACCAGATATATTAGAGTTATTAACTGGGACAATAGTCTTCTTAATTGAAATAACTTTTTCATTTGCATCACAACTAAATGATATGAAAGAAAGAAATATAGAAGTAGTAATTAATAAAAATATATTTATTTTAGCTAGTAGATGTTTCATTCAACAAATTTATAATTAAATATATGTTTAAAAGAAATTTATTAAAAGTATATCTGCTATTATTTTTCTTAACTAGCTGTAAAGTATCATATAACACATATGATTTTGAAAAGAGTCCAGAAATTGTAAAACCTGATTACAGTAACAATGATAGTTGGGCTGTTTTACCTGAAAGTTTTCCGGATGAAATTTCTCAATTTAAAAATGATGAAAATGAAAAAAGAGCTGATGTTTTTTTTATATATCCAACACTTATCGATGCTAAAAACCAAAGAGAGTGGAACTCTGACATTTGGAATGAAGAAATTAGAAAAGATGTAATTAATAGGCCTGTAAAATACCAGGCTTCTGCATGGATAGATTCCGGAAATCTGTATGTTCCTTTCTATAGACAAGCCCATATTCGAGTTTTTAATGAAAAGTTCAGAGAAGATGGTGAAAAGGCTTTAGATCTTGCGTATTCTGATATTAAAGAAGCTTTTAGTTATTACCTAGAAAATTTCAACAATAACAAGCCATTTATTCTTGCATCTCATAGTCAAGGAACTG
>Ga0206131_10002281_pt1 | contig 23480 bp, 25 predicted proteins | sample Helgoland_Spring_FD_148636 | JGI IMG/M metagenome (GOLD analysis project Ga0206131, IMG submission 148636) | Pelagic subsurface seawater microbial communities from Kabeltonne, Helgoland, North Sea - Helgoland_Spring_Bloom_20160517_1 | ecosystem: Environmental > Aquatic > Marine > Epipelagic ...
GTATTAGCACAAAATGAATTAAAGTTTTATGATAGCGATAGCTCACATTACACATCTTTTAGAGCTGCTTCTACAGTTACTAGCAGTACTACATGGACCTTGCCTAATACAGACGGAACCGATGGGCAGGTATTGAGCACCAATGGCGGCGGCACACTTAGTTGGGCAGACGCCGGCGACGGCGGCGGTGGTGGTGGATCTAGCTATCCAAATAGTACAATTACAACTATACCAGGCACCGACGGCAACTACGATTTAAGTTATAACGCAGCACAAACAGAACAGGAAACACCTTTTGAATCAGGCGGCACTGATGCGTTTGGTGTTAATCTAGGTACAGTGTTTGATGCGAGTGATCCAGTTGGTAGCATACAAGACAGTTCAGGTACTGGCTTGGATCTAGGAACATTATAAATATAAGACAGGAGTAAACTATGCCTACAGTATTACAATTTAGAAGAGGAACCACAGCACAAAATAATGCATTTACAGGTGCACTGGGAGAGCTTAGTATTGACACTCAACTTGATGCAATACGTGTTCATGATGGTTCAACAGCCGGCGGATTTTTAACAAACGCCAAAGAAGCACAGTACGCTGACGTTGCAGAACGTTATCATGCTGATGCAGTTTATGAACCCGGAACTGTTTTAGTCTTTGGCGGGGAAGCTGAAATTACTGAAAGCACATCTAAATGGGATAGACGAGTGATTGGTGTTGTTTCTACTGCTCCATACTGTATAATGAATAGCCCACACAGAGAACCAGATCTTACTGACGACTTACATCCTCCTGTAGCATTGCTAGGTAGAGTTCCTACTAAAGTAAAAGGGTTTGCACAAAAAGGCGATCTAATGGTAACCAGTGACGAGCCAGGAGTTGCCGTTAGCTGGAGAGACGAAAGTAATCCTCCTTATGGTAGTGTAATTGGAAAGATTTTAGCCGATACAGATGGCGAGGATATCAAGATTATAGAAGTGGCAGTAGGTATACGTTAAAAAATGCACAAATTTTATACTTCTGACTACGAAGGTGAAATGGTTACTGACAGTCTCAGTTGGCGCGATGGTAACAAAGAAGACAATAGTATTTGGATTCCTAAAACTATTTTTAACGAAGATCCCTCTGAATCTGCATTTATAATAGGCAATGGCCCTAGTAGAAATAAACATAATTTACAAGCATTAAACGGGATAAGAGCTAGTAGAGATTTCACAAAAAGCCTGGCTCCAGAAAATGTTGGCCAAAGCTACGGATGTAATCTACTATACAAAGATTTTACTCCTACATTTCTTATATGCTTTAATGCAGAAGTGTGTTCAAGCATACAAAAATCTGGTTATGCTAACGAAAATATTGTTTACAGTAATCGTGAAAACATAGTTAAATATCCAGGAATATTGCATCTATATCCACATTATGAAAAAATGTTTGCGGGCCCTGCGGCTGCACGATTAGCGGCAGCCGATGGACATAAAAATATATTTTTAATTGGATTTGATTTATATAGTGAATCTATAGATCATATATACCCACAAATGAAAAAAAGTTATCAACCCATTACAGATTTCAATGCAATAAACAGTAAACTAATACACCAGTTAACGACTGTATTTAATATGTATGAGGATGTTAATTTTTATCATGTGCAAGGATCACAGGGAAAATTTAGAGAAAATATTATTAGCGAGTTTAACTGGTGTCACAACCTTACAACTATAGATATTAACACGTTTACAAGCATATCACATTTAGGAGTTACGAGTAATTTGTAACAAATAGCTCACTAACAGTTTTAATCTTACCCATAATCTCTTTAATTTTAAATGTACTAAACACACCAGGATGTAATGGTTTGGGCCACCCGTCAATAGTTACCCAAGCATATCCTTTATGTTCGTCGTTAACCGTGGGAATGAATTCATTCTCTACTACACTTATAAACGTGTGATATTCAAATTTTTTATTTTTACTTGTAAATTTTTCTATAGGAATGTGTTTACTTATTGGAGGTTCAAATCCAACTTCTTCTACAATCTCTCTTGATAGCCCTTGTATAGCACTCTCATTGTTTTCTACCTTGCCCCCTACAAACGCCCATGTGTCGCCATGACTGTCTTTATTGCGTAATAAAAATAGATAGCGTTTTGTATTTGTAGCAAAAAATATAGTACCAATGCTTTGGTTCATATAACTAGAGACCAGTCCCCTGCTCTGTATTCGCCTTCATAACTCTTTACCCAAGAAGTCCCGTTCCATTTATACTGGATACCAGAAGTTGTGTTTGTTATATATTGAACGCCCGATTCACTACTACTGTCAAACTTTACTTCCCACTGGCTGCCATCATACTCAATAATATCATTAGCACCAGCAACAAAGTCTACATTTGCAGTACTTTTCCATGCGTCTGCACCGTCTGTGTTGCCGCTATCACCAATTGCATTAAGAATTAAATAACGTTGCCCAGCACTTGATGCGCTTAACCCAGCCCCTGGAGCATTGTTTAAAGGATTAATAATTTTTAGTACAGCAGTCATTGTGTTTGTTGGTTTTGTATCTTCATTAATTGTAAACAACAACTTATAATCATCACTGGGATGGTGTGCAACAGTCCCTATAATCTCACCTGTGCCAACTTCCAGTCTAAGTTGGCTTATACCTGCTTGGAGATCTCCATATTGATTTATTAGTGCTTTCCAGGTAGTCTCTTCTGCGGCTGCTGGAATCTTTGTCGGAGGATCATTTAATGGATCGTAATCAACTTTGTTTGTAGTTGTTTCTTCTCTGTGTAAGATGCTTACTTGGCTACCTACTAATAATATTCCAAAATTCATTGGGGTAAACTTCATACGATCGCCCAGAATCATATCGTTGTCAATTATACCATCAGCAATGCTTCCGCTCTCATCATATATGCTAGCAACAATTTTTTGTATAACGCCAAGTTTTTTAACTTTACTAGGTGCTGTTAACCATATGGGCACAGTAAATGTTAGTGTAGCGATATCAATCTGATCATCAACACCTGCAGGAATTGCTCTACTACTCCATTGTGTTTGTATAAGTTCAATATAACTTAGGCTTGTCCAGTCTAAATAGTTATCTGTGCTTTGTATTTCTAGCGCAGGATTAAATAAAACCAATAATTGTTCTAATAGTTGTAGCTTTTGCGTAGTATTACTTGTCCAGATATCTACATTTAATGTAAGTTGATAGGGCACAGGCATCATACGTTCTACAGTATATGCATTGCCTTGTGTAGTTAAATATTCCCCAGAATCTTCATCATATTTTCTCATACGAATGTGACGTTTGTCAACAAATGCTGGATCCTGTCTGCGATCTGGCATATATTCCATTGCAGTAACATAGCAACTAATCATAGGCGTGGGAACTACCTTGTTTTCGCTGTTTTCACGTATAATACTAGACACCATACGAGTAGCATCTCCATATTTTACTGGTACTGTGAGTAGAGTAGTGTTGCCAGCACGATCCTTGCCGTATTCAACTTGAAAGTTACTGAATACTCTTATAAATTGTAGTAGGAAACGCCTTACTTGCTCATCATAAAAAAATGTTTGCGCCATTAACTATCTTCCTTAGCTTCTAGTACACTGCTTAGTGCTTGTCTCTGGCTCATAATAGTATTATCGTCTCTTGAAGTAGTAGCACTATTATTAATAAACCCATCACGTAATGTGTTTCCTGTGCCTGGTGTGAGCTTGCTACGCACATCATCTTCTACTTTGACCCAGCGTGTTCCGCTGTATCTAAACAGCCTGTTGGGCAAAAAGTCCAATCGTAGTATATAGTCGCCTTCGTTTGCGCCACCAGGAAATGCAGTACCCATTTCTATAGGATATCCATTAGGAGCAAGTCCATCACCAACCAAATATCCGCTGTATGCTCGTGTGTTGTCAGGACTTATTCTTGTGCTACTTGCGTCCTGTACGTCACTGTCTGCTGTAACTAAAGTACTATCAGCATTGTGCCCTTTTGGCTCTAAGGGTTTGCCTGTGCTATCTGTAGGAACAACATAATATTTGCTAGTATCGTATCCACTTTCCGGAACTTCTGCCTCTGCTTGTTCTACTACCTTGTTAGTAACTTCTAGCTCTTTCTGATAAGTGCTTAATAAATCACGTAAAGTTGAGCCAGTACTTTCTCCATCCGCATCTAGTTCTATCTTATTTAAAATATCGTTGTACTCTTGGCTATCAACCAGTGGCGTAGCCTTAACACGCCAAAGGTGTGGCCACCAAGTAGGGGAATATCCTTCAGTTGGGCGTGTGCCTTCCTGAATAACGTAATATCTCTTTAGGGCTACTTCCAGGCTTGTATCTAAACTATTATAATCTTTAAGATGTGGCAATTCTAGAACGTCACCACTCATTAGTCTGCGTCCAAGTATGCGATCCATATCTGTCATATGGAATGTTATAAACAGTGTGTCATTCTGTAGGAACAGCCCAAACTGACTCAAATCAAAGTCTGTGTCTGCGACATTGTATATGCCACGCATATTATATACGTCAGTGTCATATTTGCGGTCTCTGTTCTCTAAAAATAAGAAATCTTGTATGGCTAGTGGATCATCTGGTGTCGCCTGAGGCTGACTAGCATCATCGCTTTTACCCTGATCTAATATGCCGATGTACTTGTGCACATTAATTCCAGTTCCGCCCACAGTAAACATTTCTGATATATTTCTATCAAAAAACTTAAAATCGTTAGTGTGGGTACCGTCTTTCCATAGTGATATACGAGGCATATTTAAATCCTAAATTACCATGTATTTATTGTAAAAATTGGTAGACAATCTACTAACCTGTGCTACAATCATTTATAAGTTAGAAATAAGTAAAGGAGGGCGATATGGCAGTAGTGTTTGACTTTAAAACAAAGCGTGTGATTCCTATATCAACCTTACAACGTGAATGGGTTGAGTCAGTAGCCCACGAAGCTATAGACAACCTAGACATTGGCGATATAATGGGCCTTATTGAAGGAATGGAAGAATATTATGGCAATAAAGACAAAACGTAAAAAAGCACCCAGAGTCCGAGCGCACAAAACTGGTGCAGCAGCAGTTGATACTTCAAAAGGGTATTTGACCTTTCAGAGGCTCTTTAACGCTAATGTAGACGGCAAAGATAGCGGAAACATTATTAAGTTATATGTACGCAAAAACTTTAGTAAGCCTATAGCGCAGGCTATCCTTAAGAACCCAGATTTTAGCTGGAACACGCAAGCCACCGCCGCCTGGTGTTACTGGAGATCACAGTGTAGTGATGTGCCGTTTGCGAAAGGGTACCTAGGACCCTGCGCCGGTGCTGAAACAGATGAAGAAGCCTACAAACAGAGCTGTGAGTATTATGATACTAAGTTTAATACTCTAGCAGAGTCTGGTAAATTAATTGTTAAGGCAGCTAACGCGGAAGAAAAGAAAAAATCTAAAGTATACACCCCTAGTATACAGGAGCGTATGCGTGAGCAACTCAGTGACATTGTTGGAGAGTTTGAATCCTGGATAGACGAACAGCCCAGTAAAGATATTCCCAAGATGTTTGACTGGCTCAAAACAAATAATGTAGCACAGGCACATATTAATAAGATTCGTGAGTACTACGCACCTATTCGTGCAGAGTATGAGCTGCTTGCTAATATGCCTACACCTGCTAAAATTAAAAAGATGAGTACAGCAGAGCAGGATAACTGGGAACAACTCAAAGAAGCATACTCGTTCCTATCTAAAGATGATATTAAATGCTATATTAAGTGGTTCGACGCACTAAACTCTGATCTAGATGCTTATACGAATCTTAAACGGGCTACACGTAAAACTCGTGTGAAAAAGGCGCCCAGTGCTAATAAGCTGATATCCAAACTCAAGTACAAGAAAGATGACAGTCGTTATAAAGTTGTTAGCGTCAATCCTACTGCAATTGTAGGTGCCACAGAGCTATGGGTATTTAACACTAAGACCCGTAAGTTAGGCAAATATGTAGCAGAAGCTAATCAGAATCTTAGTGTAAAAGGCACTACCTTACGGTTTTTCGATGAGAAGCTGAGTGTGTGTAAAACACTACGTCGCCCTGAAGAACAGCTCACTAAGTTTGGCAAAGCAGGCAAGATTGTTCTCCGTAAGTTCTTGGAAAACATTAACGCCACAGAGACGAAAATGAACGGAAGGTTAAACGAACACATTGTTCTACTGAAGGTTTCCTAATAAATACTACATAAGGAACCCATTATGGCTGTTGATCTAACCTCTCTCAGAAAAGACATACAAGACTACATCTATCTCCGTTTAGGCGGATCAATGATTGATGTTGAATTAGACCCCGAACATTACGATATGTGCATTGATCAGGCTGTTAGAAAGTATAGACAAAGAGCACAAGGTGCGACAGAAAGCAGCTATGTTTTCCTTGAGATTGTAGAGGAGCAGCAGGAGTATATACTGCCAGATGAGATACAAGAAGTACGTCAAGTATTCCGTCGCAGTGTGGGCAGCGGGTCAAGCGATACAGGAACACAGTTCGAACCATTTGAAGCAGCCTTTGTAAACACTTACTTGTTACAAGCAGGCCGTGTAGGCGGGCAAGCAACATATGAAATGTACCACCAGTATCAGGAATTGAGTGCAAGACTGTTTGGTGGGTTTGTAAACTTTGATTGGGACCGTGTAAATAAAAGACTAACACTGCTACGTAAGTTTTCAGCAAGTGGTGAATCTGTAATACTCTGGTGTTATAATACACGCCCAGATGCTACATTACTACAAGATAAAAAAACACAACCTTGGATACAGGATTATAGCCTGGCATTGGCCAAATATACACTAGGTGAAGCACGTAGTAAGTTCAGTACCATTGCGGGTCCGCAGGGTGGCACTAGCATGAACGGCGACACGCTCAAAGCTGAAGCACAGGGCGAAATGCAACAATTAGAAGTAGATCTCAGAAATTATGTTGACGGATCAGACCCATTATCTTTTATTATTGGCTAATTACACAAATAATGTTATCATAATACTATGATAAAATGTCCACTGCCTTATATGCATATGTTTGTAGGGCAAAATTTTACAAAACCGTGTTGTAACTATACAATTAACAGCGAGCTAACTCCATCTAAATTCTGGGAAAGTGATAATCTTTTACATATCAGAGATCAATTAGAATCTAATATTTGGCCTGACGGCTGCAAGTTATGCAAGCAAGCTGAAGAGTCACACCAGTTAAGTTTAAGACAACGATCTCTTAAAGAATACGGTATGGTAGTAGATCCCAGCGTTGAATACTTAGATGTTAGGTTAAGCAATAAATGTAATTTTAAATGTAGGACCTGTGAGCCAATCTTTAGTAGTAGTATTGCTAAAGAATCTAAAGTACACAATTTATCACAATTTTATGGATATGATCTCGATAAAAATTATATAGAACATACTACTACTATAACGACGGATATTTTAAACTATTTGCCAACTGTCAAAAAGCTAATGTTTACAGGCGGCGAGCCTACAATTATAGATGAGTTTTATACTACCTTAAATAAATGCATTGATATAGGAAGACACAAAGATATTAGTCTCTTAATAACAACAAATGCTAGTAACATTACAGATCAGTTCATCCAAAAAATAAATCAATTTAAAAATGTTCATATAACCTTAAGTATTGATGCTGTGGGTAAACCTGCAGAGTATATTAGATCTGGAACAATATGGTTAGATGTGGACGCTGGTATCAAACGAGTTTTACAAACTGGCCACAGTGTCATGTTTAATACTGTACTTAGTGCTTATAGTGTTCCGTATTTAGAATCGTTGGTAGATTATATCATTGACAATGAGCAAGGTGCATACGGTGCTGATATGTATATATGCAATAATCCAATGCATTTACACCCATGTATTTACGATCAAGATAAAAGAAACAATTTGATTACTATCTTATCACAGTGTATAGTAAAGTTTAGTAATAGTAATCGAGTTGAAGATTATTTAAATGCAATCACAGTAATGACAGACTTAAAGACACAGTTGTCAGTTAAACAATTAGACTCTAGTAAATTTGATTTGTTTACTAGTACATTGGATAAAATAAGAGATGATCATAGGAATTATTGGCCTAATAGGTTCTGGTAAAGGTACAGTAGGCGACATGCTCTCAGAGCAAGGGTTTACGCAGGCTAGTTTTGCAGAACCATTAAAAGATGCTACAGCAAGCATCTTTAATTGGGACCGTGAACTTCTAGAAGGCATCACAGATGCTAGCAGAGCCTGGCGAGAACAAGTAGATCCATGGTGGGAAGACCGATTGGGTATACCCGATTTTAGCCCACGGTTAGCATTGCAATTAATGGGCACAGAAGTTTTCCGCAATCACTTTCATCAGGATACCTGGATCCTAAGTATGGAAGCAAAACTTAAAGATACCACAAACGATGTTGTCATAACAGATGCACGGTTTCCTAACGAAATAAACATGATCCGCAATCAAGGTGGCGTTGTGGTGCGTGTTAAAAGAGGCGACGATCCAGAATGGTTTAGTTTAGCAGAGACTGATGTTGATGCAATGCCTCAGGTATATCCAGATATACATGCTAGTGAGTATAGCTGGTGTAGTATTACGCCCAATTATCTTATTACAAACGACACCACAATTGCAGATTTAAAAAATACAATTACAGATCTTCTAGCAGATCTCCACGATTCCAACCAGTAGTGCTTACTTCTACATTACAATTTAAGCACAACGTAATTAAATTCTGTATGCTAATGTGTTCACGATTTCCGTCAACATAATAAACTGTCACTTGTTCTGGCAATTTAGGATTAAATCCGCAGTTTTCACATTTTGATTTCATTCTATAGCCAGCTAAAAACCATCGGGGATTTTTTGCAGTAATTGTTTTATTTTTTTCCCTGTTACATTTTTCACATAGTTTTCTATAATAAATTTTACCGTTGCGGTGATAATTAACAGCGCACGGGGTAATTCTACATGTCGAACATAAAGGTCTCATAGTACTCTTATTTACACGAACCTTTAAAGGGAGTGCACTAACAGCCTGTTTTTCAGTACATTTAATAAATACTATTACATAACAGACTCTGTTTAAGGATGAAAATATCATGGCATTAGTATCACCAGGCGTCGAAGTTACAGTAATTGACGAAAGTCAGTACGTACCAGCAGACCAAGGAACAGTTGCAAGTATTATTGTTGCAACAGCACAAGACAAAACAACAGGCAGTGGATCAGGCACAGCCGCAGGAACAACAGCCGCTAACGCAGGCAACACATATCTTATTGGTAGTCAGAGAGAACTTACTGCTACATTTGGAAACCCAAATTTTTACACCACGGCAGGGGGTACTCCTATCCATGGATATGAAGTTAACGAATACGGATTGATGGCAGCACATAGTTTGCTTGGCGTAAGTAATAGAGTATATGTTACTAGAGCCGATGTTGATCTTGCAGAGCTTACAGCAAGCACAAGTAGGCCAACAGGTAATCCTGCAACCGGAACAGTTTGGTTAGATGCAAGTTCAGATAGCCGATGGGGTATTTTTTCCTGGAATGCTAGCACAGGCGCTTTTACAAATAAAGTGCCTACTGTTATTACTAGCACAACTGATTTAGACACAGGTGTACCGAAAACATCAATTGGTGCTATTGGTGATTATGCTATTGTAGGAACAAATGTTGCTAATCCAGCATACTACAAAAACCGTAGTAATGCATGGGTATTAGTTGGTAGCACAAGTTGGCAACAATCATGGCCTACAATTTCAGGCACAACTGCTAGTCCAACACTAGTTAGCGGTAATACTATTGTTATTAATAGTTCAACTGTTACACTGAGTGGAACAACAGCAAGTGCCCTTGCAAGTAGTATTACTAGTGCGGGTATCACAGGTATAACAGCAGCGTCAGTTGATAACAAAGTTGAAATTTATGCTACAAGTTCAGCAGCAAGTGATGGATCAACTACAGATGGCAAAGTTGTACTTGCTAACGGATCAGGAACAATTTTAAGTCTTTCCGGACTTACTGCAGGAACATATGCGTGTCCATTGATTCAACAGAGCGAGCACTTTACGGTTCCTGAATGGAAATCAACAGACACAACACCGCGTCCAAGTGGAAGTGTTTGGGTTAAAACTACCACAAATAATCTTGGCGCAGATCTAGATGTTGGAGTTTATAATACAACAACACAACAGTTTCAAGCTGTTGATGCTCCACTTTATGAAAATGATCAAACTGCTCTTAAGAACTTGGACAGCACAGGCGGCAAAGCAATTGTAGCGGGTGCTTATTACACACAATTTGATGTTACAGAAAATGACACAGTTACATATAAATTATTCAGTAGATTTGCAACTGGAGTTTTAGAAGTTACTGGTAACGTTGATGCAGCTACGCCACTTACTGCAAGTAATCAATTTACTATCCAAGCAAGTGCAGCTAATAGTACAACACTTACATCAGTAGTAACAGTGACAGTTAGTGGTACTTCATTAGCAGATATTGCAAGTGACATTAATGGAGCAAACGTTGCAAACGTAAGTGCAGCAGTAACATCTAGCGGGTTTCTTAAAATTACCCATGCACTAGGTGGTATGCTTATTTTAAAAGACACAACCGGTACTCCGTTAGCGGATGCAGGCATTGTTACAGCAATTACTACTGGACAAGTTCGTGCAGGTAATAGCAGTGACTTAATTGTAAGTAACTGGGTAGCGCCAACTTATACAGTTAGCACAAGTTCACCAAGTTCTGATCCAGCAGACCAGCGTTATTGGTATCATGGTGGAGTTGAGGCCGATATTATGATTCATGATGGCACAACTTGGAAAGGTTATCAGAACGTAAGCAGCGATGCACGTGGACATGATCTATCTGCTACTTCACCAAACGGTGTAATTATTAGTGCAACAGAGCCACTTACTCAAAGCGACGAAACAACTGTTGTGGTAGGTGACCTTTGGTTAGACTCAAGTGATTTAGAGAATTATCCAAAACTATATCGTTATGAAACAGTAGACGGCGAAAACATATGGGTACTAATTGATAACACAGATCAAACAACAGAAGACGGCATCTTGTTTGCTGATGCACGGTTTATGGGTGATACAACAACTGATGTTGTTACAGGAACAATCCCAACAACTAAAGCATTACTAACAAGTGATGTTGTTGATATTGACCGTCCAGATCCAACAATTTATCCAAGAGGCATGTTGCTATTCAATACACGTCGTAGTTCATATAGTGTAAAGAAATTCCGTAGCAACTACTTTAGCAGAACAAACTTCAGTGATACTACACTTTACCCAACACTTCCAACAGAGAAGGATGCATGGGTAACAGCAAGTGGTAACCGCAACGACGGTAGCCCATATATGGGACGCAAAGCAGTGCGCTCAGTTATTTCAGCAGCAATGAAGTCAGCTATTGACGGTAGTGAAGAACTACGTGAAGATAGCAGAGACTTTAATGTAATTGCAGCGCCAGGTTATCCAGAGCTAATTAGTAACATGGTAAGCCTAAATAATGATCGCAGAAATACAGCGTTTGTTGTTGGTGACACACCAATGCGTCTTGCTGCAACAGGTACCGCAATACAAAATTGGTCAACAAATGCTAACCTAGCATCAGACAACGGCGATGATGGACTAGTGACTAGTGATAGTTATCTTGGTGTATTTTATCCTGCAGGGCAAACAACCGATCTAGGCGGTAAGACAATTACTGTTCCAGCAAGTCATATGATCCTACGTACTATTGCACGTAGTGATGACCAGAGCTTCCAGTGGTTTGCTCCAGCTGGCACAAGACGTGGACTAGTTGACAACGTTAATAGCATCGGATATATTAACAGTGCTACTGGTGAATTTATTACTGATAACGTTAGAGAATCGCTTAGAGATACACTGTATGCTAATAGTGTTAACCCAATTACATTCTTTAATGGAACCGGCATACTTAACTATGGTAATAAAACAAAATCGCCGCTCGGCAGTTCACTAGATCGCATCAATGTTGCAAGACTTATTGCGTACTTGCGTAAAACTGTACAGCGCACAGCAGTAGGGTTTGTGTTTGAACCAAACGATAAGATTACACGGGACGAACTAAAACAACTAATTGAACAGTTAATGAATGATCTTGTTGCAAAGCGTGGCATTTACGATTACCTAGTTGTTTGTGATGAGAGTAATAATACAAATGACAGAATTGATCGTAACGAATTGTATGTTGATATTGCTATTGAACCTACTAAGGCTGCGGAATTTATCTTTATTCCAATTAGACTTAAGAACACTGGTGAGATTGCAAGTGGCAACGTAGCCGCCGCACAGAGTGTTTAAAGCACCTAGAACATAGAAAATAATGGGGGATCTGTAATAGACCCCCATTATTCTTGAGCAAATATAGATAAATATTATTATTAAAGGGAGACACTCCATATGTCAGTTTCATCACTAACAAAATTTACTGTACCATTAGACAGTGATCAGTCAGCTAACGCACAGGGCTTGCTTATGCCCAAACTTAAATATAGATTCCGTGCATTATTTGAAAATCTTGGCGTATCTACTCCACGTACAGAACTAACTAAACAAGTAATGGATATTACACGACCCAGCGTTACGTTTGAAGAAATGGAAATTCCAGTTTACAACTCACGTGTTTATCTTTCAGGTAAACATAGTTGGGATATGGTTACAGTTAACTTCCGCGATGATGTAAACGGCGCAGTAAGTAGACTACTAGGCGAGCAAGTTCAAAAGCAATTTGACGTTCTAGAACAATCAAGTGCTGCCTCAGGCATTGACTACAAATTTATTACACGTTTTGAAATCTTAGACGGCGGCAACGGAGCAAGTGTTGCTAATGTGCTTGAAACCTGGGAACTATACGGATGCTTCTTGCAGAACGTGAACTACAATGATTTAAACTATGCATCAAGTGAGCCTGTAACAATTACAGCCTCTATCCGCTTTGATAACGCAGTGCAAACGCCAATCGGAGACGGCGTTGGTGCAACAGTGGCCAGAAGTATTGGCTCAGTTGTAACTGGTTAACTACTAAATTTATTAAGAAAGGCCCCCAGGAATCTTGGGGGCTTTTTTATGGATAAATACTGTATAGGAGAATTGGTTTGGCCAGTGTTAACACGTTACTGAATGCACTTGCAAAAGGCGATCAGATTAAAGATTTTCAACATGCTTCCAGGCTGTTTGTAGACAATAACTATGAACTACAGCCTAGGCACCAGCATCTATTTGCTGTTGTATTTAATTTTACACCTGATGCCGCCCGCCTCTTTAACAGTGTGGAGAAGATGGAAATACCAATGTTGGTAAAGACTATAGATTTGCCAGGATTTAGTATCCAAACTGAAACACACAATCAATACAACAAGCAGACGCATAGTCAACATAAGATTAATTATAGCCCTGTAAATATTGCATTTCATGATGACCAAAGAGATCTTATAAGAAGTTTTTTACATACCTATCAAAATTTTTATTATAAAGACAGTAGCCACGCCTTGGGCAGTGGCATTTATAATACTGAAAACAAATACAGTGGTTATCAGAACGGCCAATGGGGGTTTAGTCAGGGCAACACAAGATTCTTTAAAGATATTAGAGTATACTCTATGTATCAAAAACGTTTTGCAGAATACACACTTATAAATCCTATCGTAACTAATATTGGACATGATAGTCATGCATATGCCAGTGGCGGGTTAATGCAACATACTATGAGTTTTGCTTACGAAGCAGTAAAATATAGTACAGGGTTTGTTAATAACATTAATCCAAAGGGATTTGGTGAGATACATTATGATAAAACACCAAGTCCTCTGGGCACTGCTGGTGGATTATTAGAAGATACTGTATTATTCCAAGGGGGATTGCTGGACACAGTAGGCAGTATAGCTCGAGATTTATTTGACGGAAATTTGCTTGGCGCAGTAGTAAAAGGCGGGGTTATTTTCAACGAGGCAAGGAATATAGATTTAGGTGATGTGCTAGAAAAAGATGGCACACGCATATTAGGTAGTATTCTCAGAGGAGAAAATCCGTTGAACGATATTATTATTCCTACTACACAAGGCAGTCAAACACTTGGTGGCACTCCTCCTAATAGAGGTTCAGTTGATAGGAATACTAATCCTGCTCCAAGTACAATAAAAAGCAATGGTGTCAGTGTGTTAAATAATGTATTTCGTACTCCTGGTATTAATCCAAACACACCAATAGGATCCAATAAGACTGTGCCAGATCGCACAGGCACCAAGGCCAATCCCAACAACATTGGTGATTTTATTCCAAATTTCTTTACAGGCGGAAGTAATGCAAACCAAAAGGTTACTAAAGGGCAGCAATTGGAACAAAGATTGGCTCAGCTGAATAGTCAAATAGCCAATCCTCCATCAGGCGGTGTCCCTACATTTATTATTAAAGAAAGAGATGATCTAAAATCACGAATTGAGTTAGAATTTGGAATAAGTGTATAATGGCAATAGATACAAGCACAGAACTAGTAGATCCTAATATAAGTATAGATGACTATGTAAAACAATACTTCCAAGAGTACTTTGGCCAAAAACATGTAGTAAATCAAAACGACTTTGAATTAGTAAAAAGTTTTTTTCAAGCAAGAACAGACAACCCTACTGACCCAAGTGTGGCCGCAAACACAGTAGCAGTGCTTCTGGCTGCCGATCAACTTAAAGTATACCCAAGTGATATTATACAACGAATAGATACAGCAGATTACAAGAAAACTTTCTCATTAATATTAAACTTAACTAGACAGGGCGTTAGCTTAATAGGATATGAACAACCTAGAACAACCTCTATAGAAAACAGTAGACAGGTTGTAGCATAATGCGTTGGGCTAATGGATTATATGAAGTTGCTAACCCTAGTAAATATGCCGGCAACAAGCCTCCTCGCTACAGAAGTAGTTGGGAACATGCTTTTATGCGTTTTGCTGATAATCATCCGAGCGTTATAAATTGGGCAAGCGAGTCGATAAAAATACCATATCGTAATCCGTTGACAGGCAAGCAAAGTATTTACGTTCCTGATTTCTTTATAATGTATCAGAATAAAACAGGATCTAAACGAGCAGAGCTTATAGAGATAAAGCCAGAGAGTCAGACCAGACTGGGTGCAAAAACCAGTCAACGTGATAAACTTGCAATTGCTATCAACCACGCTAAATGGGAAGCCGCGGCAAAGTGGTGCAAACTAAAAGGCGTACAGTTCCGTATTGTTACTGAAGGCGACATCTTTCACCAGGGTAAAAAGCGCAGATAAGTACTATTATGACAAAAAAACTAAACGATTTATTTGATCTTGATGATGTAGATATGCCTGAGGTGACTATTGAGGATAATTATGATCTCACTGGTATCCCCACAGAAAAAGAATCTCCCAAGACACTGCCGCAAATTCAGGAAGCACTTACCGCTATAGATAAGATTGACGCAGCATTGCCAATGATACGTGACTTGGAAACCAGTGACCGTGAACTAGATGAGATTGCCACAACTGCAAAAGATACATTCCAGGACTTAATGGACTTGGGTATGAATGTAGAGGCACGGTTTGCAGGTGAGATATTTAACAATGCTAGTAAGATGCTAGAAACTGCACTCAGTGCCAAGAACAACAAAATAAACAAAAAGTTAAAGATGATTGACCTACAACTTAAAAAAGCACAACTAGACCTAAAGAAGCGGCAAGCAGGCGAGGACGAAGCTGTTAAAACAGACGGCATCGTAATGGATCGTAACGCACTATTAAACGAAATTTTAGCTAAAAAAGCATAAATATAATATAGGATGATAACTATGAAGACGTTTACAGATTACCTCATTGAGGACGAACAAGAATACACATTCCGTATTAAAGTTGCATGTGAGTGCGATGATGATATGCTTGACAAGATGGAAACTGCCCTTGAGAAATGGGACCTTAAAAGTCTTAGTAAACCCAAGCGTACCCCAATTCAGGAGCATCCGATGGACTTCCAAACATTGCAAAATGTAGAAGTTAATATTATGGATGCTGTAATACAATATCCAACAACAGCAGACCAAATCTATCGCTATGTAAGTCAATTTGTGGGTATTCCAGAAAGTCACATGGTTGTTATTAATAAAGATCATCCTGAAGAGATTGCTCGCGAAGAGGCTCTAACCCAAGAAGGCGACGAGTACGTCAGTAAACTTGAAGACAGCGAATATAAAGACGCTGCCGACGTCAAAGTTGATGATTACTTAGGCGACAAATACAACGAAAATATGTTGAAAGATTTAGAGACTCGTAAGTACGAGTTTGCAAAGGAATAGAATGATGCACATGATTGATGTAATAGCAAAACTTAAAGAGATTGCAGAAAGCGGATACGACAACGAAGATATCCAGCGTGGAATTGACGCTGCTGCTACACAAAATTATGAAGTATCTGAAGAAGATAACAAACTTGTTAGTGAAATTAGCGTACTAGCATCTTCAGATGCTGTTGAAGAAGTGCATGAAGATGTGGAAGAAGACACCATCCTGGCTGATATGCTAAAACTAGCAGGTCGCAGCGGCGTAATGGGACTTAGCCAAAACAACATCATTGCTGAGAGTTTTGAACTTGACGAAGAAGAAGTTGACCTTGATGAAGATGCTTCAAATTTCAAATCTGCTGTTGCTCGTATTAAGAAAGCAAAAAGTGCTAAAGATTTAAAGAAACTTGAAAAATCTTTTGAGCGTGTATATAAACAAACGGGTGCGCTTACGGATAAAGAGTTTGGACAACTTGATGATATGATTTCCGACAAATTAGTAAAACTTGGTGAAGAAGTTGAACTTGAAGAAGAAGCTATTGATGAAGAGGCAGTTGAAGAGACTGTAGCTGTTCCTGTACAAGCACTTGAAGAGCTAATGCGTCTTGCCGGTTATGAAAATTACGAAGCAAAAATTGATGAATATGAAAATGCTCCTGAGCCAGAATATATGGATGCAGAAGAGCAACTAATTGGCCTTAGTGGCGGACTAAATGGTCCTAAGAAAGCATATGCAGCCTCAGCAGGTGGTGACAATGCTATGGCACAAGAACCACGTGAAGTTGAAGAAACCATTGAGGAATCATTTTACTCAGATTATAGCAAGATGGTAGAAGAGCTTAAAGCAGAAGATGAATAAATCTTTTAAAGATTACCTAACAGAAGCAGAGCAGTCTATGGGTCCACAGCCCGGGGACTATCTGCATATAGTAACAGAAGATAGTGTGCATCATATCCAGTTAGATGAAGACAGGCTGAAGACCCTTCTTGATCTAGTTAAACAAGGTGGCACAAAAGGCAAGGCTGCTCTAAAAAGACTGCTTGGCCTTGGGGCTGGCGCCGGCAAAGCAGGACTTATAGGAGCCGCTCTATTGGGTGGAGGCGGTGGAGGCGGTGATGCTTTTAAAGCAGCATATGATCTAGCCAGCAACCAATTTGTAGGTGATAATCCCCTTATAGAGACACTTAACAAACAAGTCCACACTGAATACCCACAAAATATCTCCCATTTTATAATAGATCTAAGATAATCTATTAGAGTAAAACTATATGACAAGTCTTGACAATATGGTTCACGAAATACCAGAGCTATCTTTAGATTTGGATACGTGCCACAATGTAATACGACACGCAGAGGATACAAACTCTACGAATAGTAGCTTTCAGGTTCCTGATCTATACTTTAAATATCTCACTAATAAAATCTATGCTAAGATTGATCATGCAATTATAATGAAGTTTTGGCCTGACAGCTGGTTAAATTGGCATAAAGATGTAATAAGAACAGCCGCTATAAACGTATTGCTAACTGATAACCATAGCAGCTACGAAAGTCTAATGATAAATCCCGCTACACATGAAGTACATAATATAAATTATACAACTGGCGTTCCTTTACTGTATAACACAAGAAATATACACATGGTGCGGAATAATCATTTAACTTGTCCAAGATATATTTTAAGTATCTCCTTTAACGATAACAATCATAGCGGCAGTAATTTTACGTTCCAAGAACTAGTCGAATTATATAATAGGGGGTTATTGATTAATAATACTCAGCAAGTACAGAAATCTCCTAAACTATACTGGTCTAAAGACAAAATTACTGCTGATAGTCAAACAAGTTTTAGATAAATACACTGCTAACGAAAATCGTTAGTTTATGGGGACACAACCCCGTAGACCTAGAACGTCTTTAAACTCGTAAAGGAGAAAAAAAATGGGAAGACCAATGAAAATGACTGAAACAGTCGACGGTAATTTAAAAGTAGGTGCTATCGGCGACGATACACAATCCGGACAACAATTACGTTTTATTGCTCGTGTTACTGGCGGAACCGCAAATAACACTAGTGTAATTAAACAAAAAGGCACAAACCGTTTTACATGCACAACTTCAGACGGAACAAGTGTTTGCCAATTAGTTGCAAAAGCAAGTGGCTCAATTGCGGTCGGTGAAGCAACATTAACTGCAACAGATAGTTCAAGTAAAACTTACTATGTTACTAAATTGACTCAAAATTATGCTACACTAACACAGTTTGGTGCAGGCGGACATGAATTTGCAACAGGTGCAAGAGCCAAATGGCTTGATGGCACTGACACACCAGTTGAAAACGTAAGTGTGACAGTTGTAACTGCCTAATATATTATATTATTAAGAACCTCAACCGGTAAACTGGGGATCAATGGCAAACGTTGCCAAGTACTACAGATACCTTAAAGGGAGAAAAATATGAATATTGTTAATTATATAAAAGGCAGACTAGCTGAGCGTACCAGTTGGGATGGCGGCGTAGTAATTGCAGTTAGTGTTCTTGCACTAATTGCTAGTCCTATTATCAAATGGGTAGCATGGGCAGGACTTGCCTATGGTATTTGGACAATTATTAAAAAAGACTAACAAATAACATTACGTTAAAGATTAAGGATCAGTGAGTAATATCACTGGTCCTTTTTTGTTAATAAGTATATTATGTAGGAGTTAACCATATGCGTGATGAATATTTTTTACCATTTAATGACATGATTGTCAGTACACGCGAAGAAACAGGACATGCACTACCAGAAAATGTAGAAGTCTATGTTAGTGCACTATTAGCAAGTTTTATCAATAAACCAGATTTTTTACCAGAAAAATCCTTTGCAGAGGCGTATGCTGTTTTAAGTAACAAAGATTACACTAGTGCTAAACAACTCGGAGACACTTGTTTATTTTTAAGCGGAGTCTTTCCTAAGTACGGGACCCGATATGGGTTAAATAAGACATACTATAGACGTATTGGGAGTAGTAGTTACGGCATAGCTAGTGAACGACTACAACAAGACGTTTTTCAACTGTTATCAAGACATTTTGATTTTGTAGCAGAATACATTCAAGTATCAACCAACCCAAGAGTAACTTTAAGGATTTTTGATGAGTCGTAGTTTAGAGGGTGTTTTAATAAAAAAAGCACACCAAAGCCAGAAGTTTACACCTGACCAAGTACAAGAGTTTGCCAAATGTGCAGATCCTGTTACAGGCCCATATTACTTTATGGAAAACTTCTTTACCATACAACATCCTACAAAAGGACAGTTACTATATCAAGCATATGATTATCAGGAAAAACTGTTAGAAACATACCATACCCATCGATTTAACGTTAACATGTTGCCTAGGCAGACTGGTAAAACTACCACAGCCGCTGGTTACTTGTTATGGAGAGCGATGTTTGTGCCAGATAGCATTGTCCTTATCGCTGCGCACAAGTATAGTGGTGCCCAAGAGATTATGAGCCGCATACGTTATGCTTATGAGCTATGTCCTGATCATATACGTGCTGGTGTTACTAGTTACAACAAAGGCAGTATAGAGTTTGAAAACGGATCACGACTTATTAGTCAAGCAACAACAGAAAACACAGGACGTGGGTTAAGTCTTAGTTTGCTATATTGTGACGAGTTTGCATTTGTTAGACCTACTATTGCTAGAGAGTTCTGGACCAGTATATCACCTACACTAGCAACAGGTGGTAGTGCAATCATTACAAGTACACCCAATAGTGATGAAGATCAATTTGCAGAGATATGGCGACTTGCTAACAAGTGCTTTGATGCTGAAGGAAATGAAACAGACGTTGGTATTAACGGATTTAAGGCATATCGTAGTTACTGGCAAGATCATCCTGACAGAGATGAACAGTGGAAAAAGGAGGAATTAGGCCGCATTGGGGAGGAACGGTTTAGGCGTGAACATGAATGCGAGTTTATTATTAACGATGAAACGCTAATAGACAGTCTAATACTAACATCTATGCGAGGCGAAGATCCTATGTTTACCCAAGGCACAGTTCGCTGGTACAGAAAGCCTATGAGAGATAGACTATATATTGTAGCACTTGATCCTAGTTTGGGTACAGGCGGAGACCCTGCTGCAATACAGGTGTTTGAAGCACCTAGTATGACTCAAGTAGCTGAATGGTGTCATAATAAAACCCCTATACCACAACAAATAAAAATACTTGTTGCAATTTGTGAGTACTTGAAAAAGGAGACACAAAGTGAAAACAGCGTATACTATAGCGTAGAAAACAACACACTGGGAGAAGCAGCCCTTATTAGTATTGCTGATATAGGTGAAGAAAACATACCAGGTATCTTTCTTAGCGAAACCAAGTCACACGGCAATGCTAGGCGTTTCCGTAAGGGATTTAACACCACACAACGGTCTAAACTTAGTAGTTGTGCAAAGCTAAAAACACTAGTAGAAACAGAAAGAATGACCGTTAACAGCAAGATGTTAGTAAGTGAACTTAAAAATTTTATTGCTAATGGTACTAGTTATGCTGCAAAAATAGGTGAAACAGACGATTTAGTAATGAGTACAGTACTTGCTCTGCGTATGGCCACGCAGTTAAAGACCTACATACCAGAGCTAGAAAACCAAATAAGGGATAGTAATGACTTTACCAGAGACCCGATGCCTTTTGTTTTAATTTAATAAATACAATATGAGTGCATTATCCAAAGATCTACACGAGCGACTACGTGGAAAATTTAATAGTCTAACAATGGGCAGAGATGACGGTGCTAAAACACTGGTGCCAGATGAATCGGTATTCTTTGAGTTCCAATTTACAGAAGGTGCAAATAACTACGGTAGTGTAGTTGTTAGTATACTTGATGAAGGCTCAATTAAAGTTTACTTTAAAAGTGATATTATTGAGGAAGCAGATGCCGACGGCAAACGCAAATGGTATAATTTCCTCAAAGATCTAAGATTTTTTAGTGCACAAAACATGTTAAATTACGAAGCAAAGAATATTACGAAGTCTAGACTGGACAAAGCAGACTTTGATTTCTTAGTAGGACAAAGTAAAAGCAAGGATGCCATCGCTATGGAAAGCAAATTATACGGAAGTAGACAAAAGAGTTATCAGGATCTAAACGGCGCAAAGCTCATTGTCCAGCATACTAAAACTGTAGACGAAGAAAAAATGGGAAGTCGAAGTAGAAATATTAGCGCAATTTATATTGAAAATGCGATAGGTGAAAGATTACGGTTTGAAAACAACTATCTACCAGGGGCTAGAGCAATGGCTCGCCACGTAAGCAATGGTGGATATCAGAACGATGAGCATGGTGAACACATTTCAGAGATTATGGCTGAGATGGGTGAATTAAAGAGCTTTGTCCGTGGCGTTAAAAGAGATGACTACGTTACTGAAGATAGCCAAGAGATTATTGACCTTGCAACCGATCGTTACTATGGCTTAAAAAGTACACTAGAAGCAGTTAGTAAGCAAAAAGGATATGTAGATTATTTTGAGAACTACGAGCCAAGTGATATTGAAGTCGATGAGAACGATATAAGTGATTTAAAAACAAAACTCACACGTGAAGTATTTGATGATAGATTAGAGAGTAGCCTAGGCGCAGTGAGCCGCGCAATGAAGATTAGAGAAAAAGAAGGCGATGTAGACTTTAATACATTTAATAAGTGGAAAAAAGAAGCACAGCGTAGAGGTTTCAGAGTAGACGGAGATAACCTAGGCGCACAAGCAGTGGACCAATCAGGTGAACAGCAGGGCGGATGGGAAAAAGATCCACAATTTAGCGGTACTAGTTCAGAATGGGCTGGTTGGTTAGAAATTGAAGATGACGACACAATTGGTATTGGTGATTATCAGTTACCAGAAAAAGTTGATTTAATACCTGGCGGAAAATGGACATATCAGTCAATGGATATGCAGGGCATGGGCAAGTCCGAACAAATAAATGCAATGCTTAGATTGACTCTAAGCGATATTGCAGACAGAGCAATGGACAATGAAACGCAAAACTTTGCTGCTAAGATGAGTGATTTAGTAGGATCAGAAGGCACGCCATTTGGTCTTAAAACAATTGATCCAGAAGAATACAAACGAGAAAAGGGCAAAGCAGTTAAACTTGTAAAAATGGCTATCACACAGCCTAAAGCAATTGAAGGTCCTAAAGCAATTGAAGGTCCTAAAGCAATTGAAGGTCCTAAAGAAGATGTAGAGTCTGCAACATATGATCCCATGCAAGAGTATGAGGATACATTGGAAGATATTGTTTTAGCAAAAGAAGCAAAGCCAGACTACCTAGACTTTGATGGCGACGGCGACAAAGATGAGCCAATGAAGAAGGCACTTGCAGACAAAAAGAAAATGGAAGATAACGAGTATGGATTCCAAAGCTGGGCAGATGAGGAAGAAGGTTACGAGCAACAAGAAGAAAATCCAGTTTACCAATCAATTCTTAGAAGAATCTTAAGTCAACATACTAGTGTAATTAGCTCAGCTGGCCCTGAGGCAGTAATGGACGCAATCCAAGATGTAGCAGATAGTGTTGGCGATGTTGAAGAAATTGGCAGTAGCGACGTAAGTATTTGGACTAATGAAGTTTTACAGCAACTACAAGGCGGCTACGGCGAAAGCGCAGAAGCTGAAGTAGAAGTTGACGAAGGTAAGATGAAAAATACGACGATGCAAGCAAACAAACCAAGGTTTGAAAGAAAAGGCCAAGAACTTGAAGCATATGCTAATAAGTTTGGTGGTGTAGACAAAAAAGATATGATGAAGGTCGCCGCAATGTTGAAAAGGGGTGACAAGTCTGGTGCATTAAAATATGCAAAAACACTGGATACAGACCCCAAAGAGTATATCTTAGATTTACTGGGTGAAGAAGTTGAGCTTGATGAAGGCCGGACGAGCGATATTCATCTAGAAATTCAAAATATGATCGAAGACGGCAAGAGCGACGAAGAGATCAGTAAAGTAACTGGATTTAGTGTAAAAGATATCAAATCAGTAAGACGGCAAGTAAGTATGGAAGAAAATGAGCAAATTGACCTTGATCAAGGT
>Ga0206131_10002287_pt1 | contig 23448 bp, 38 predicted proteins | sample Helgoland_Spring_FD_148636 | JGI IMG/M metagenome (GOLD analysis project Ga0206131, IMG submission 148636) | Pelagic subsurface seawater microbial communities from Kabeltonne, Helgoland, North Sea - Helgoland_Spring_Bloom_20160517_1 | ecosystem: Environmental > Aquatic > Marine > Epipelagic ...
TTCAGCTTTAGTTGAAGGTGGGGAGGATGTACCCGAAGGACATTATGAGCAAGATAATATGAAAGAAACAGTTGTTCCTAACAGGAATAAAATGTTTGCTTCAATTACTCAAGCAGTAGCATTATCTATAGCAAATAGAACAGAAGACGTTTGTGATATTGCTTTAGGTATTCATGCTGGTGACCATGCAGTTTATCCTGATTGTAGGCAAGAATTTAGAGATGCTGATGATGCAGCCTTTAGAATAGGAAATTGGGATGCTGATAGAGTAGGTTATTTTACACCTTACTTAGATACTGATAAATTTGGTATCTTACAAGATGGAGAAAAATTATGTGAGATTTTAGGTATTGATTTTAATGAAGTTTATTCTAGAACAAATACTTCCTATAAACCAATTAAAGTATATAGCAGACCTGAAACAAATGCTTGGGAATGGTATAGTGATTATAAATCAGCTTCATCAGTAGAACGTATTGAAGCATTTATTAAACTAGGAAGACCTGATCCTGTTGGATATGCTGATGAGAGTGGTGTTGTTTCTTATGAGGTAGCAAAAACTCACGTTGAAAAGGTATTGGCTGAATATGTATAGCAATATATTAAATTAATTAAAGTAATGACAACAAATCAAGAATCAAATAACGGACAGTCTCAAATTAATAGTACAAGGAATTCTTTTAACGATAAGGTATCTCGACTAAGTATATTAGGAAAAACTAAAAAAGTGCAATGGGACGGTAAAAGAAGAAACAGATCAATTTAATAAAAAATAAAAATATGGAAAAAAATTCATTTAGAGAAGACCTTATGTTAATAAAGTCACAACCTAAAAATCAAAACTCAAATTCAGATAAGGTTAAAGAGGATCAATTAACTATCCCAAAAACAGAAAAACATCAAAGAGTACAACTTGATGAGGGTTTACCTAAAAAACAAGAATTACCTGATGCAAGAAAACACCAAATAATTAGCTTTATTAAATCTGCAATTCGTATAATAGGTTATTCTTTTCTTCCTTTTAATTTGGAAGTAGCAACCATTATACTTATTTTTAGTGAAATAATTGGAATAATAGAAGAATTAGTTTAAATTATAAAAATATGAAATTATATTATTTTAGTGCCCCTTGGTGCGGGCCTTGTAAAATGTTAGGACCACAAATGGAAAAAAGTGGTTTACCTTATACCAAAGTAAATGTTGATACTGATACTGAATTATCAACTAAATATGGAATTAGAAACGTCCCAACTTTAGTAAAAACGGATAGTGAAGGAAATGAAATTAGTAGAATAGTTGGTAATAAACCTATAACTGAAATTAAAAATTGGTATAATGGGTAAATTTCAATCAAGTAAAGTATTTGACGGTTTTAGTACAGTGTTTCGTCAATGGAAAGCAGAAACAACTCACTGTAGATTTGTACATGGTTATGGTATATCCTTTAAAGTATATTTTGAAGGTGATTTAGATGAAAGAAATTGGGTTTGGGATTTTGGAGGTATGAAACGTGCCAAAACACAAATTGATGGTAAATCTCCTAAAGAATGGATGGATTATACTTTTGATCATACTATGATTATTGCTGAAGATGATCCTGAATTAAAGGCATTCCAACAAATGGATGCTGCTGGTGTAGCCCAAGTAAGAGTAATACCAGCTACAGGTGCAGAGAAATTTGCTGAATTTATATTTAATAAGCTTAATTCCTTTGTATTAGAAGAAACTGAAGGTAGAGTTAGGGTTACTAAAGTAAAATTTATGGAACATGGTAAAAATGCAGCGTATTATATTGAATAAAAGTTATATAGTGAATAAAAAACCACTTAAAAAAATTTCTTATGGAGCATAAAAAGCTAAAGCGTATTGAAGACTACGACAAAAATCTTCCAATTGTTGAAATTTATACAGCAGTACAATCAGAAGGATCAAGATCAGGATATCCCACAGTAGTAATTAGAACAACAGGATGCACCCACAGATGTTACTTCGGTGAAGGAGGCTGGTGTGATTCTTGGTATACATCAATCCACCCAGAAAAAGGGCATTTTAATTTTAACGACATTATTAAAGCATATGAGGATAACCCTCATATAAAGGAAATGATGTTAACAGGAGGATCTCCTACTATGCATCCTGCTCTTGTAAACGAACTAACACATTTTGCATATGAAAACGATATTTTTATTACTATCGAAACTGAAGGAAGCCATTTTTTACCGACTGACTATCCTATTAATTTGCTTTCTATTAGTCCTAAGTTCTCCAATAGCGTACCTGTACTTGGGGTACCTACACCTCAAGGAAAAGATACAGATGAAAGAATGATTAAACAACATAATAAGCTTAGACTTAATGGAGAAGCAATTGTAAAATCTATAGAATATCATTCTGATTACCATATAAAACCAGTATGGGATGGTAAAGATCAATTAGCATTAGGTGAAATAATAGATTTTATTAGAATGTTAGATATACCTCAAGATAAAGTATGGTTTATGCCTGCGGGAGATTCAAGAGAAGGGTTATTTAAATCTTATCCACTAGTATTTGATTGGGTTAGAGATAACGGTTATAGAATGACCTGGAGACCGCATATAATCGCATTTGAAGATCAACGTGAGGTATAATGAAAAAAAAATTTAAGCATTTAGTAGTTATTGGTCATCCTGATCAAAAATCATTTTGTTATAATGGTATATTTAAAACTATTATAAGACAATTAAAAAAAAATAACGAAGTATATGAAGTTATTGATGTGTATGATGATAAACTCCATCGTAATAGAACTGAATTAATAAAAGAATATCAAGATTTAGTAACATGGTCAACCCATATTTATTTTGTATCACCAGTTTGGTGGTTTAGATTAGTCCCAAAAATGGAAACATTTTTTGATGAGGTATTTACACCTGGGTTTGCTTATAAGTTTGTACCCTTATTTGGTAAATATGCATATCCAAAACCATTTTTAAGTGATAAAAAAGTAAGAACTTACATTACACATGGAGCACCTATGTTACCTGTTATTACTTTATACCTTAACTCTGTTAAGTTAAGATTGGTAATGGGAGTTTATACATTTGTATTTGGATGGAATCTAAACAGATGGAGAAAGACTAAACAATTTTGGTCAGTCCCTTTTGTAGATGCAAAAAAACGAGCAAAATACTTACGAGTAGTAAAGGAAGATATAAGAAAAGACTTAAATTTATAAATCAAAAGTTATGAATAAAATAAAACAATTTTTAAACGTATGGTATCCAATCATCATAGCGCTTATTGCTATGCTATATTCTATTGGATTAGGATTATTTGGTTACACAGAAGAGGCTCAATACTCGGCTCATTGGGCAGGAACTATTTTACTATTTGCCATAGCAATTAGACAAAGAAGAATATTATGAATGTAGCTATGTTTATAATAGGTGCCTGTATATTCTCAGTATATATATACTTTACTATCTGGAATATATTTTATGGTGCTAGAAAGAACAAAGAAGAAAATTACCCAGATTATTATTCGAGACATAATTCTCCAAAACAAGACGAATTAAAATAATTTTGGATAAGCAAGAAGCTCTTTGTATATTAGAGGAAATAGAAGAAAATATCAATACCTGCTGTGCTATAACTATGGAACCAGACGAAGTATTAGTATTAGTAGATAAATTAAAAAGTTATATAAATGAACAAACGTAGAAAAATCCACGAACAATTAGAAGTGGTACAAGAGGGTTTTGCCAATGGTGTAGCACCCGGATTCCCATTTAACGATCAAGAAAAACAACATATGATAGAAGACGCAACGGAAGCTTATGGTAAGTTTTTAGATGCTCTAAAATGTGATTGGAGAAATGATCCTAATTCAATGGAAACCCCTAAAAGAGTAGCTAAAGCCTATGTTAACGATCTATGGGCTGGTAGATATACTGCAATGTCCCCTATTACATCATTCCCTAGTGATGGTTATGATGGTATTGTTATTGAACGTAATATACCATTAACTTCAATGTGTTCACACCATCACCAAACAATTGGAGGGGTTGTTCATATTGGTTATATAGTAGGACAAGAAGGTAGAGTAATTGGTTTATCAAAATTAAACCGAATTGTAGAATTATTTGGTAGAAGAGGAGCAATACAAGAACAATTAACATCAGCTATTCATAATGCAGTAGATAAGATTTGTGAAAATAATAAAGGTGTAATTGTTACTATAGTTGGAACACATAATTGTGTAAGCTGTAGGGGAGTTAAACATCAAGGTGCAGCTATGGTTACAACTAAAGCATCAGGTGTATTTAAAGAAAATAATAACTTAGCAAGAAAAGAATTTTTTGATTCATTAAAAATAAATAATGGAGGACACAATATATAGTTATGTTAAGAATAGAAAAAAATAAATTAAAATTAAGTTGGGATGATATTAGCAAATCAGTAGATGATTTATGTAAAAAAATTCCAATGGAATTACCTTTAATAGATTCAGTACATGGTATAGCAAGAGGGGGTTTAATACCTGCTGTTATGATATCCCATAAACTAGATTTACCTTATGTAAATGCTGTTGGACCTAATACTTTAGTAATAGATGATATTGCAGATAGTGGAGTTACTTTAGAAAAAGCACCTGGTGTTTATACCGCTGTACTACATTATAAACCTCATACTTCTTGTTTTAAACCTAATTTATGGGCAGACTTACATGAAAGTGATGAGTGGTTAATTTATCCTTGGGAAAAATATGATTCAAAACCAATGCAAGATTATCTACAAAGCAAAGAATTTTCAGAGTTTGCGGAAAATGAAGATAATAGTTTGGTTTGGCCCGAAGAAGATAGTAAATTACATACGATAGGAGGTTTAACAAATGATCAAGAAGGATCATTTATGAAATTTGTAAATAAACAGAAAGATGAGTAAACAATTAAAGTTATTTAAAGAAGAAGAACTACCTGTATGGGTTAACGAAGTTCCATTTGTTAGCGAGGTAGAAACGTTTAACAAAACATTTGGTAAACCAAACAACTATGAACCAACCATCCCAGAAAAAAAAGAATGGCAATTTGTATACGATTTCATCCTTGAAGAACTTGAAGAATATAGAGAAGCTTGCGAACGAGGCGACATTGTGGAAGTTTTGGACGCTTTGTGCGATATTACTTATGTTTCCCTTGGGAACGGTACTATGTTACATGGCCTTAAGGATAAGATATGGCCAGCATATCAAGAAGTACAAGCAAGTAATATGTCAAAAGCTTGTAAAACTGAAAAAGAAGCCCTACTCACCATCAGCCAAAGAAGTGAGGAACAAGGTGAGGCCTGCCATTTTGAGAAGATTGCGGAAGGACGGTACATTGTCTACAGAACACGTGATAGAAAAGTGATGAAATCAATAAATTATTTTAAACCTGATTTATCCCAATTTTTTACAGGGGATGAATTACAAAAATTTCACCAACCAGGAACTGTTATATAAATGTATAGAAAATGTTATCAAGGTAAAAAATTAGGTCATAATGTTTGGGAAATGCATCTGTGGGATGAAAAAGGACACCAAATTATCCCTTATGAAAATATAGCATATCAAGAATGTAAGGAAGAAGATCACACTAATATTGGACTAAATGGTGAATATTTAAAACATACTAATAATTGGTATTTTTCTAAAAACCCAAACTATAGTGATAAAAATACTCCTGGTTTACATTTTCATGATATGAAAATTCATCAAAAGTTTTTAGTTGAAAGATATGGAACTAATGATGTACCTTCTACAGGACATAGGGAAGTATTTTTTGATATTGAATGTGAAATTGGAGGGGCATTAACTGAAGATTATATTGAAAGTGCCCCAATGCCTATTACATCAATTGCTTGGTGGGATAAAACCCCAGATACTTGGCACATTTTAATCCTTGATAAAAAAAACCAACTTAAACATACTAAAGCTAGAAATAAAGAAATTATACCTTGTAGTACTGAAAGTCAATTATTAGCTAAATTTATTGAATTAATTAGAGATATTGACCCAGATATTTTAATTGGTTATAACTCAGATTATTTTGATATACCTTATTTATATTATAGAATGTGTAATACAATAGGTAAAGAATTTGCTGATCATTTATCTCCTTTAGGTAAAGTAGAATCTAAAAAATTCTCTAAATTTTTCTATAAACGAAATCAATATGTTGATATTGTAGGAGTTGAATCACTTGATTATATTCGTTTACATAAAAAATATAGTTGGAAAGATGAACCAAGTTGGAAATTAGATGCTATTGGAGAGAAATATGTTGGAATGAATAAAGTTGAATATGAAGGAAATTTAGATCAATTATTTGAAACCGATATACAAAAATTTATTCAATATAATTTTGTTGATGTTGAAATACTTCAAAAATTAGATGAAAAATTACAATATATTGCTTTAACTAAAAACTTATCACATAAAGGTAAACATAATTATAGTGAAGTTTATTCTAATAGTGTTACTCAAGATGGAGCAATTTCAGCTTATTTATTATCACAAAATATAATTCCACCACCTAAAGAACCTAACCCTCAAAAGAAAGATGGTTATGCTGGAGGATACCTTTTTTGCCCCAAAGCGGGATTATACAAGTATATGTTTGATGAGGATTTAACATCGCTATATCCATCTATAATCATGTCAATTAACATTGGCAAAGAAACATTTGTGGGTCGTATTATAGATGCAGATGACCGTAATAATAGATTGGGTCTTAACGATTTAAAAGAACGTGATCCTAAAGATCTATTATTAGTTGAAAATGGAAAAAGACGTCAAACTAATATTGAAGCTGGAGAATTAGTAAAAATAATTAAATCACAAAATTTAGCAGTAGCGGCTAATGGTTCAATGTTTAGAACAGATAAAGAAGCAGTATTATCAACTATACTTAAAAAATGGTTTGAAGAACGTGTTTTATATAAAGGACGTATGAAAAAAGCATATAAATCCGGAGATAAAGAAGCAGGTGAATATAATCATTTAATGCAATATACAATGAAAATTTTACTTAATAGTTTGTATGGAGCAACAGCATTACCTTCATTTAGATATGGTATGAATCAATCTATATTAAGTGAAGCAATTACACTATCAGGTCACAGAATTATTCAAGAATCAGCTTTATGTGCTAACAGACACATGAATAAAGTAATAAAAGGGCAAATAAAATTAGAAATATGAAATATGAAGTAGAAAGTAGACCATGGGGTATGTATGAAGTATTATTAGATGCCCCCGAATGTAAAGTAAAACGAATTACAGTTGCCCCTGAATCAAGATTATCATATCAATATCATTATAAAAGAAAAGAAACTTGGACTATTGTCAAAGGTAATTTAACTATCATTTTAAATGATGAAAAATTATTTAGAGGACCAGGCCAATCAATAAGAATCCCTTTGGGGGCAAAACATAGAGCTTGGAATGAAACTGATGAATTAGTTCAGTTTATAGAAGTACAAACAGGAACATACTTTGGAGAAGACGATATTGTTAGAATTGAAGACGATTATAAAAGAAAATAATATGACATTAAAAAAACAATCAATTAGGAAAAACCAATTAATTAGTGTAAATGGAGAACCTGTTTCTAAGGATGAGTTAATAACTAGAAGTAAAAAATGGAGTGAAATTCAAGAAAAATTTTTTAAGAAAATGCTTAAACAGGGTGGAACCTTTAAAGTAGCAGGTATAAAATATAAAGTAAAACTAATCGAAAGAAGCGATTTAGATTCTAACGGAAATAAACCATTAACAATTCCACCTTTACCAGGTGAAAGAACATTTTAAAAAATAAATATATGTTAGTAGAAATATCAAACGGAGAATTATTAGATAAAATTTCAATTTTAGAATTAAAATTACTTAAAATTGAAGATGAAGAAAAACTAATCAACATTAAAAAAGAATTTGAAACTTTAAATCCTTTAGTAGTAAAATTATTTGAAACCTATGATGGTCAATTGCAAAATCATTATCTTGAATTAGCTAAAATTAATGGTGAGCTTTGGGATATAGAAGATTGGATCAGAGATTGTGAACGTGAGAAGAGATTTGACAAAGAATTTGTAGAACTAGCTCGTTCTGTGTATATTACTAATGATAAAAGATGTGAAGTTAAAAAATTAATTAATCTAATGACTTCATCGGGATTAGTAGAAGAAAAATCATATAAAAAATATTAATGGTAAAAGGAGTTATAGCAGGAGCATTTGATGTAATACACCCAGGTTATATAAAAATGTTTAAAGAAGCAAAACAACATTGTGATAGTCTTATAGTACTACTACATACAGACCCTACAATTGAAAGACCAGAAAAATTAAAAGCTATATTAAGTGTAGATGATAGAAAAGAAATATTAATGTCTCTTAAATATGTAGATGATGTAATTAGATACACTTATGAAGAACAATTATATGATTTACTTAAAATGGGTGAATTTGATATTAGGTTCTTAGGGGATGATTATAAAGATGAGCCTTTTACTGGTGATAATTTAAGAATTTTAATTCATTATTTAAATAGAGACCATGGTTGGTCAACTACTAAGTTTAAAAAATTAATAGCACAATCTATATGAAACATTTAGAAGAAACACCTTGGTGGATATGTGATGCAGATGATGAGAATTACTGTGCTTATGTAGATACTGATTCTAATTATTTTAATGCTGAACCTATATTACTTCATTTATATCCTAATTTTGAAGAATTTACTGATAAAGAAAAAGATGATATTTTAGAAAAAGTAGCACTTAAATATCAAGATGTTATTACTGATCATTATGATATGTTAGCTAAAGAATGTTTTAACGTTCCAGAACATAGACTTGAAATGAAAACTGAATGTGTTATCCGTTCAGCTTATTTTAGGGCAACCCGCCGTTATGCCCAATGGATTACCAAACAGGAAGGTATTGAAAAAGAATCTTTAGATATTAAAGGTTTAGAATTTATGAAAGCAAATTTTCCACCTATTTTAGGGGAATTTTTTAATGACATACTTCAACAAGTACTTAAAGGTGAAGAAAAAGCTAATATAATTAACCAAATTAAAGTTTTTAAAAAACAAATATTAGGTGGGGAAATACCACTAGCAAAATTAGGTAACCCAACAGCAGTTAAAAAATTACAAAAATATTCAGGTACAAGTGCTAGAGCAGGTGAAATGTTTACTGAAATACTTAAGGGTGCACCAGCACCAGTTAGAGCAGCTATTAGATATAATGATTTATTAAAATTATGGAAATTAGATAGAAAACATAATTTAATTACAATGGCAGATAAAGTAAAATGGATTTATTGTAAAGATAATCCATATAAAATAGAAGCATTAGCATTTTTTGATTATGATATTCCTGAAAAAGTACAAGAATTTTTAGATAGATATGCTGATAGGCAAAAAGTATTTGATTCAATATTATTAAATAAATTAGAAGGATTTTTTAGTGATTTACAATGGTCATTAGATTTAAACCCTTATACAAATGCATTAAGTTCGTTTGAAATTTAAAATAAAATTCGTATATTACAGTTATGATAAATAAAAGTCAATTAACAAGTGTTATTTCCAAATATTACTTAAATGGTTTAAATAATCAGGTAAAATGGAGAATTAAAGATAATAAACTAACTATTTATGCAGGTGAATCAGGTAGGGTATGTAAAATAGAACATAGTAATTTCCCATTAGAGGATGCAGAATTAGGAGTATTTGATACACATAAATTAAGTAAACTGATATCTATTACCAATGGTGATTTAATGGTTTCATTAGAAAAGATTAAAGCAGTTTATACTAAAATGCATATTGCTGATTTAAATTTCGATTTAACCTACTCATTAGCTGATATTCTTATTTTAGGGAAAAATACATATTATGAAGACCCAGATTCATTTGAAATGGAGATTGATTTAGAAAGAGAAGATATTGATCATTTAATTAAAGCTAAAAGTGCATTAGCAGATGTAAATAATATGTTACTTACAAGTACTACAGATATGGATGGGAATAATATTTGTGAGTTTATATTTGGTGATAATACTGGATTTTCAAATAAAATTACATATCAAATTCAAGGTAATATAACTAAAAGTGATATAGAAATCCCTTTTGATTCTGATATATTTAAAGATATTTTAAATTCAAATAAAGATATGGATAAAGGTACTTTAAAACTATCAGAACAAGGGATGCTAAAATTAAACTTTTATTCAGAAGAAGTAAATAGTGAATATTTTATAGCTAGGAATGAGTAAGAAACCAGATATGTACGCTGAAAATAAGGCGATAATGCCCTATGGGGATAGTGTTGCTGCCCCAAAAATAGAATTAGAAGATAATAATTCATGGGTAGCTAAACAAACCGTAGATGTAAATAATTATTTAGCAACTAAATTTGCTGAATTAAAAGAAGAATATGCTAGGTTAATTTCATTATATAAATGGAATGAACTAGTAAATAAAGCTGATTTTACTTTTATTCCTGTAAAAGGACATACTTACTTTTTATATCAACGAAAAGATGGAAATTTGTTTTTATCTCTTATTGAACCCGAATATTGGAACCAATTATTTGTAGGTAAAGTAAAACTAGATTCAGATAATAAATGGATAAAAGAAGAAAATTAATATATGTATAATAGAACATAAGATTGCAGCTAGGGCGCGTTGTTATGTTTAAATTAAATTAACCGAGAGCTTCGGCCTCACAAAAACTAAATGATATGAGTACATTATTCAATGAACGTACACCGTTCGACTTACTTTTCCGTAACCTATTCAAGGCAGACGGAGTTTTTCAACCAACAACGTTTGAAAACAAACAACCACACCCACTAGATATTTTTTACGACGAAGAAGGGCTTCACTTTGAGATTGCCTGTACTGGTCTAACTAAAAAAGATATTCAACTAGAAATTGATGGAGATCTTTTAAAAATTATCTATGATAAACCTAATGAAGAAGATTTTGATTATAGTGGCTACATCTATAAAGGATTAGCTAAAAGATCTTTCAATTTAGGATATAAAGTAGCAGCTAAATTCGAACTTGAGAAATTAGAAGCAGAGATGAAAGATGGTTTGCTTCATCTATTTATTCCAATTTCTGAATCTAAAAAACCAAAATCAATTAAAATAAAATAAAAGTTTTACTAAAAAAGCGTGTCCTAGCGCAATATTGTTCGTATATTCACGTCCTAATAAATAAAGTTATATGACAACAAAAAACAAAAGAAAATCTATTCAAACTATTACCGACCCCTTATTAGAACCATTCTTTATTACTAAAGATGAATACAGTTATACTGTAAAACAAAATGTAATATCTGATGCTTCTCATTTTAGGGCTAAAGGTAAATCAAAAACCTATGAAAAATCATTATATTATTTTGCTGATTTTGGAAAAGCTGTACAAAAAATAGCTAATTTAAAAGCAGATATGCAAAATTTTGATAGTTTAGAAGAATATATTAACAATTATATAGAAATAAGTAATAATATTAAAAATTATACCGATGGAATTAGAAGCGCTATTTAACGCCGTTATTGTAAAACCTATTGAAGCAGAAGAAACCACATATGGTGGTATTATTGTTCCTGATTTAGGAAAAGAAAAAAATGAAACAGCCCAGGTAGTATCAGTTGGGCCTGGTCAAGATACTATTCATGGAAAGTTTATTAAAACAACTATAAAAGTAGGAGATATTGTAGTTTTACCTACAATGGGTTTTACAAAACTTCCATATAATGGGGAAGAATATTATGTAGGACCCGAAAATCAAATTTTAGCTAAAATCAATACTCCAGTAAAGGATATATTAGCTCAAACTGAAGTTACAAAAGAAGAAATTAATCACTTAACAGATTTATCAAATGAGTAAACAAGTTACATTAGGAACAACAGCTAGGAAAAATCTAGTAGAAGGAATTGATATTTTAGCTGATGCTGTAGTATCAACATTGGGACCAAATGGTAGAAATGTAGTAATTTCAAAACCAGGTGAATCCCCACAATCAACAAAAGATGGAGTTACAGTAGCAAAATCAATATCTCTATCGAATCCAGAACAAGAATTAGGAGTACAATTAGTTAAACAAGCAGCTATTCAAACAGCAGAAAAAGCAGGTGATGGGACAACAACTTCAACATTATTAGCCCGTGAGATGGTAAAAGCTGGATTAAATGCCTTAAATAATGCTGAAAATGCTGTACAAATTAAAAGAGATATTGATGATACAGTTAAAAAAGTTGTTTCTAACTTAAAAAAAGTATCAGAGGATATATCAGATGAAGAACAATTAGAACAAATTGCATCAATATCAGCAAATAATGACCCTGAAACAGGAAAATTAATTGCTACTGCAATTAATAAAGTAGGAATGGAAGGGGTTGTCCATATTGAAGAATCACGTACTGGTGAAACATATCTGGAAACTGTGGAAGGGTTACAGTTTGATAGAGGGTTTAAATCACCTTATTTTGTTACTGATAATAATTCAATGTCTGCCACATTAGACAACCCCCTTATTCTAGTTGCTGATCAAAAATTAACTCAAGTAAAAGAATTATTACCTATTTTAGAAGCTGTAGGGGCACAAGCAAGATCTTTACTCATTATAGCTGAAGATATAGATAATGAAGCTCTAGCAACTTTAATTGTTAATAAGATGAGAGGTACTTTAAATGTATGTGCCGTAAAAGCACCAGATTTTGGAGATAGAAGAAAATTAGCTTTAGAAGATATAGCCATTACAACAGGTGGTATGGTATTTGATAAGCAAAAAGGAATGAAATTAGATAAATTTAGCTGGGAATGGTTTGGTGAAGCAAGAACAATAACAGTAGAAAAGGAACAAACAACTATAGTAGATGGAAAAGGAGGAATTGAACAAATTGAAGCACGTATTAAAGAACTACAACAACAAATCGATAAAGCAACAACACCGTTTGAAACGGAAAAACTCCAAGAAAGACTCGCAAAATTTGTCGGAGGAGTAGCTATTATCCATGTAGGAGGAAATACTGAAACTGAAATGAAAGAGAAAAAAGATAGAGTAGATGATGCATTACATGCAACAAAAGCTGCTATTGAAGAAGGAATAGTACCTGGAGGTGGAACAGCACTACTTTATGCCTCATCAGGTTTAGAAGCTAAAACAACAGGTGCCCAAATTGTAATAGAAGCTTGTGCTAAACCATTTAGTCAAATTCTAGTAAATGCCGGATTTACTGAAGTAAAAGGACAAATATTAGCTGATAATTTAGTTAATTCAGGTAATGATACTTGGGCTGGGTTTAATATTAAAACTGAGGAAATAGTTGATATGAAAAAAGCAGGTATTATTGATCCTACTAAAGTAGCTAGAGCAGCATTACAAAATGCAGCATCGGTTGCAGGTACAGTATTACTTACAGAATGTACTGTGGTTGATGAACCTAGTGATGATAATAAACAACAACAAATGGACCCAATGATGGGTATGATGTAAATTAATAATTAATAGATAAATAAAAAAGAATGACAAAACAAGAAATTTTTGAGGTAATTGAAGAGAATTTTAATACCTTAGCAGAAAACAATAGTGGAACAACTAAAGCAAGTCAAGCACGAGCTAGAAAAGCAGCCCAAGCCATTAAACGAGTAATTACAGATTATAAAAAAGCATCTGTGGCTGAGTCAAAATAGTTTCGTATATTATGGCTACAAAAATTGAAGAAAAAAATATCCTAATCGCTCGGAGAGTTCCTCCGGGCGATAAATGGAGATTAGTTGCAAATGAACCAGATGGCCCTATACATAAAACATTAACTGATACTTTAGAAGCATATATGGTTAAAACAGGATTTAAAGGTAGTTATAGATTAGAACCACTAAAAAGTAACTTATATGCAATTGATTCAACAGAAACAGAAGTAGTACCAGAACCAGAAAAAAAATATTCAATATATGGAGAGTTTGGAGAATAGTTTATTAGTAGAAAAATACCGACCAAGTAAGTTAGAGAACTATGTTGGTAATGAAAATATTAAAAAATCTATTTCTAAATATCTAGAACAAAATGATATTCAAAACCTTATTTTCTACGGCCCAAGTGGTACAGGAAAAACTACCTTAGCTAAATTAATAATTAAAAACTTAGATTGTGATCACATTTATATTAACGCTTCTGACGAGCGTGGGATCGAAACTATTAGGGATAAAGTCTCTGGTTTCGCATCGGTTGCTTCATTTAAGCCCCTCAAGGTTGTTATCTTGGACGAGGCGGATTTTCTCACGATTCAAGCGCAAGCGTCGCTCAGAAACATAATTGAAACATTTTCTCGTACTACAAGATTTATTATGACTTGTAATTTTGTAGAACGTATTATTGATCCTCTACAATCTAGATGTCAAGTACTTAAAATTGTACCTCCAACTAAAAAAGATGTTGCTAAACATTTAAATTGGATCCTACAACAAGAGTCTATTACTCACGACATAAATGATTTAGTGCCTTTAGTTAATCAATATTATCCTGATTTACGTAAATGTATTAATACTATACAATTATCAACTGTAGATGGTGGTGCAAATGATTTATATCTTAAACTAGACCAATCAGTATTAGTATCATCTAATTATATAGATAAAGTAATTAATGCTCTATCAGAGGGATCTAAACACAATAAAATAGACTGTTATAATGATATCCGTCAAATTATAGCAGATGCTAATGTAGATGATTTTGATGAGCTATTTAAAGCATTATACGAACGTGCCTCTGAATATTTACAAAATAAAGAAGGTACAGCAGCTATTTTAATAAATGAACACCAATATAAAGCTAATTTCCGTATCGACAAGGAAATAAATACAATGTCATTAATTCAACAAATATTAAATAATAAATAATTATGCAACAACAACAACAACAAGGCCCACCTATTGATTTAAAAAACACATCAGAAATTAAAACCTCAGATGGAGGTATTATTTTTAAACAAGGATTTATACTACGTACTGTTTCTAAATTTATTACTGGAACAGATGAAGATGCTCTTTTACCTATCCCTGTATTTTATGATCCTGTTTCAAATAAAATTTTAGAAGGTTCTATACCTAAAGATTTAAGAGAAGAATATAAAAGTCAAATCATTTAATGAATTCTATCTTTAATTGGACAAAGATAATTAATACATCCAAACCCCCAATTAAATCTTTCACAGATAAAGATTGGGAAGTTTGGAATAGTTATATGGTTCATAGAATACTTAGTATGAATCCTGATTTTTTAGAATTAGTTAATGAAGTCCAAAAAATATTACCCCAAAATAAAAAAGAAATATACTCTATCTATAAAGAGTTTATTCCTAAAAATAATAAATGGAGTAAATATATTAAATCTAAGGTAAAACAACCTAACAAAGATTTAGTAGAATACATTAGAAATTACTTCCAATGTTCAAGTAAAGAATCAAGAGAATATATAAATATATTGGATACCCAAAAGATAAGTCATATATTGACTGATATAGGATTAAACAAAAAAGAAATAAAACCACTATTAAAATGACAAAAGAATTATACACTATGTTAAAAACATCTGCAGAAGCAGATAAAGCAAAAGCATTATTATCCCTTGAATTGTTAGGTAATAATGCAGTTGGAATTGGAGACCATTCAACTGAAGATTTTTATAAAAATGCTGAAGAAGCACTTGTTATGTTAGTTGATGCTGATGATAGACTAGGAGCCATAGAACAATATTTTAATATTTATAGAGCAGTACAAGTAAATGGGTGATTCAGTTAAAAAATACTTTAAAGATATGAGTGATAGAGAAATTATGAATTCTAAATATTCAAGTAAAAAAATCCAAGAATATATGGATGATGAATCAAATCAAATTATAACTATTTTTGAAGAGGAATATCCTGAGTTATCAAACGAATTTCAAAAAATACAAGAAGAAATGTATGAAATGTTTGCTCGTAAACATTTAGACTACGGTTTAAATAATATTGCTTTAGGCGGAGATATCGTTAATAACAGCGATGATAAGAAATTCTCATTAACTGGGTTAGCCATTAGACTAACTGATAAAATATCACGTTTAAGAAACTTGATGGTTAATGGTAAAAACTATGTTCAAGGCGAAAGCATGGAAGATACTTTTATAGATATAGCCAATTATGGAATAATCGGTCTTTTAGTTGGTAGAAATAAGTGGAAAAAATAGTTTGGCTAAAAAAATACCTAAAATAGTAAAGGAGATTAGAAATAATCCCCCATCACCTATAAATTTTGCATTTCAAAAGAATATTTCTTATTCTCAAATGTCAATATTTAGAGGATGCCCTCATAGGTGGAAATTACAGTATAAAGATAAAATCAAACGATTTACATCTTCTATACACACTGTATTTGGGACAGCTATACATGAATCAATGCAACATTATTTAGATGTGGCATACGAAAAATCATTTGCGGCAGCAGATAGGGAAATAAATATAGAAGATCATTTCCAAAATGCTTATATATCTGAATATCAAGCTCAATACAAGAAAAATAATAATGAGCATTTTTCGGATGCTTCAGAAATGAGAGAATTCTTTGAAGATGGTGTAGCAATATTAGAGTGGTTTAAGAAAAAACGTAGTAGGTATTTTAGTAAAAAAGACACATATTTAGTTGGTTGTGAGTTACCAATTATAATTGCACCGAATAAAATGTATAATAACGTATTATATATGGGGTATCTAGATGTTGTCACATATAACGAAACAACAGATACATTCAAAATAATCGACATAAAGACAAGTACTAAAGGTTGGAATGATTATGCTAAAAAGGATGAAGATAAACAATATCAATTATTATTATATAAACAATATTTTTCTGAACAATATGGAATACCATTAGATAAGATTGAAATTGAGTTTATGATATTAAAAAGAAAAGTGTTAGACATGGATGATGAAAATATTATGTCACCATATCAAGCATATAGAGTACAACAATTTACACCTCCAAGTGGTAAAATAAAATTAGGTAGGGCAAAAAGTGCCATTAATAATTTTATCAATGAATGTTTTGATTCAAGTGGGAAAATAAAAGAAAAAGATTACCCAAAATCCCCTTCTAAATGGAATTGCACATTTTGTCCTTATGGAGAAGATGAAGAATTATGTGGAGCCAAACAACATTTTTCGTAGGTTCATACATATGTATATATATAATAAATAATGTTTTAATAAATAAAGACTATGAATATAAAAAAACCAATGACATTAACTAGTGTTAAAGTCAAAAGCGATTTATTCGAGAATTTTAAAATTGAATGTGTAAAACGTAAATTTTCTTTCCAAAAACTTGCTGATCGAGCTTTGTTTTTATATCTTACAGATGAAGATTTTCGTAAACAAATTACTAATCAAATTAATCTCGATATAAAAAACCATGAATAAAGACTTTAAGTATATCCCTAAGGATAAAAGAAAAAAAATACTTCTAATTTGTGATGATATTAGAGTACATTCTGGGGTGGCTACTGTAGCCAAAGAAATAGTTTTATTTACTTCCCACCATTTTAACTGGGTACAAATGGGAGGTTCTATTAAACATCCTGATCAAGGTAAAATTTTAGATTTATCTGAATCTACTAATAAAGAAATGGGGTTAAATGATGCTCAAACTATATTATACCCGGTTAATGGGTATGGAAATAGTAATATTGTTAGAGAAATTATAGCCCGAGAAAAACCAGATGCTTTAATGTTATTTACTGATCCTAGATATTTTATGCATATATGGAATATGGAAATGGAAATTAGAAAAAAAATTCCAATTGTATATTTAAATATTTGGGATGATTATCCTGCCCCAATGTATAATAAACCTTACTATGAAGCTTGTGACCTATTAATGGGGATTTCAAAACAAACAGTTAATATTAATAAGTTAGTTTTAAAGGAATCAGAAAAAAATACAATATTTAGATATTTACCTCATGGTAAAAACCCAAAAACATTTTTCCCAATAGAAGATACTGATAATGGGGTGGAGTTACTGAAAAAACAGTTATTTCAAAATAATGAAGTAGATTTTATATTATATTTTAATTCTAGAAATATTAGAAGAAAACAAATTCCTGATACTATAATGGCTTATAGATTATTTTTGGATTCACTCCCAAAAGAAAAAGCTAAAAAATGTAGATTAGTAATTAAATCAGAAGGTATTACAGATGCCGGAACAAATCTTTATAAAGTAACAGATTATTTACTAGGTGAAGATTATGAAAATACTTATGTGATTTTAGATCGTTCCTTTTCTGAAAAAGAATTAAATTATCTTTATAATTTAGCAGATGTTCAAATATTATTAACATCAAATGAAGGATGGGGATTAACATTAACTGAAGCTATATTAACAGGAACACCTATTATAGCTAATGTTACAGGTGGGATGCAAGATCAAATGAGATTTGTAGATGATAAAGGTAAATGGTTTGAACCCGATGCTGATGTACCTTCTAACCATAGAGGTACTTATAAAGAACATGGTGAATGGGCATTCCCAGTTTACCCAACTAGCAGGTCAATTCAAGGTTCACCTCCAACACCTTACATTTATGATGATAGGTGTGATTACGAAGATGCATCAAAAAGAATTAAAGAATGTTATGCTCTAGGTAAAGAAGAATTAAAAAGAAGAGGTAAAAAAGGAAGAGATTGGGCATTAAGTGATGAAGCAGGTTTTACATCTGAACATCAAGGAAAAAGATTTATTAAAGCTTTAGATACATTATTTGAAACTTGGACCCCTCGAGAAAAATATGAATTAATAAATGCAACAGAATATAAGGGTAAATTTTTAAACCATAAAATTATATATTAATGAATAAACCACGTTTTGTAATAAGTTGCCCATTTGATACTTACTCAGGTTATGGGGCACGTAGTAGAGATATAGTAAAATCTATTATTAAAACTAATAAATACAATGTTGAATTATTATCCCAAAAATGGGGTGAAACTTCTTGGGGTTTTTGTAATGAAAATCCTGAATGGGAGTTTTTACTTAACCATCTAGCAAAACATGATTGGAATAAAACTCAACCTGATATTTGGATGCAAATAACTATTCCAAATGAATTTCAAAAAGTAGGAAGATTTAATATTGGATGTACCGCTGGTATTGAATCTACAATGTGTAAAGGGGAATGGGTTGAAGGTTTAAATAGAATGGATTTAAATTGGGTTTCATCCAACCATGCTAAAAGAGTATTTGAAAGTGCTAAATATGATAGAATAGATCCTAAAACTAAACAAAAAGTAGGAATAGTAACTTTAACTAAACCTATAGAAGTTATATTTGAAGGAGTTAATTTAGATGTATATAAACCCTTAAAAGATGATAAATTAAAAACATTCAACTTATCAGATATAAAAGAATCATTTTGTTATTTATTTGTAGGACATTGGATGAATGGTGAGCATGGTCATGATAGAAAAAATGTAGGAGTTTTAATTCAACAATTTTTTGAAACTTTTAAAAACTCAAAATCTAAACCCGCTTTAATTTTAAAAACATCAGTAGGTACTTCTTCATATGTAAGTAGAGAAGAAATTTTAGATAGAATTAGGGCTATTAAAAAAACAATTAATTCAAAAAACTTACCTAATGTATATCTTTTAAGTGGGGAATTTAGTGATAGTGAAATTAATGAGTTATATAATAATCCTAAGGTTAAAGCTATGGTAACTACTACTAAAGGAGAAGGATTTGGAAGACCTTTACTTGAATTCTCAGCCGTAGGAAAACCTATTATTTCCACATCATGGTCAGGACATATGGATTTTTTAAACCCCCAATATGTTTATTTATTACCTGGAGTTTTAGAAAATGTTCACCCTAGTGCTGCTAATAATTGGTTAATAAAAGAAAGTCAATGGTTTAAAGTTGATAATAACCAATTAAAAAAATCATTTAAAGAAATGTTTAAAAAGTATAAAACATATGCCATTAAAGGTAAACAACAAAAACAATATGTTATAAATAATTTTAGTATTGAGAAAATGCAAGAAATAGTTGAAGCCTCATTAGATAAAAATACATCAGATCTTCCTACACAATTAAGTTTAAATTTACCTAAATTAAATTTACCTAAATTAAAAAAAATATAATAAATATGAATTTCGATGAATTAACAGACTGTACTAGATGCGGTTCAGATGCTTGTTATAAACAAGAAATAAATAAAGAAATTAGAATTGAATTATGTTATGGTTGTGGTTTTCAACATAATTCAATAATGAAAATTGGTTCTGAATTACTCGAAAAGCAAATGGAATTGCTCCCTGAATTATATAAGGAATTATTAGATAAAGAAGAAGAAAGTGATAAAGTTTGGATGCCTAGTACTATTAATGTTAAAGAAAAAGGTATGGTATTTGCTAATGGTTCTGATAGATATAATTGGACTTGGGGTGCTGTTAAATCAGTTAAAATTCCAAAAGATGAAAGAGAAAAATATAATGGTGAAAAATATAAAGCCGATATGTCTACATTAGAACAGTTTGGGGAGCGTGATTTTATAGGAGCATTAAGTTACATAGGAATACTCCCAGAGTAGATATGAAAATAAGTTATGCAATAACAGTTTGTAATGAATTTGTAGAAATACAAAGACTTGTTAATTTTTTACGTAAGAATAAAAGACAGCAAGATGAAATAGTAGTACTCTATGATCAAAAGAATGGTGATGAAGAAGTAGCTAAATGGTTAACCAAGCAGTCTAAATATCCAAACTTTCAGTTTTGGAGAGGGTTAGATTTTAATGGACATTTTGCTAATTGGAAAAACCAATTAACTAATTATTGTACTGGTGATTATATATTCCAAATAGATGCTGATGAAACCCCAGATAAGTCTTTAATAGATAATCTACCTCTAATTTTAGAAGCAAATCCTGACAATGAAGTTTATTTAGTCCCTAGAATTAATACCGTAGAGGGATTAACTCAAGAACATATTAATAAATGGGGTTGGAACGTAAATGAAAAAGATTGGGTTAATTGGCCAGATTACCAATGGAGAATCTGGAAAAATAAACCAGAGATTAAGTGGGTAAATAAAGTACATGAAAAATTAGAAGGATTTAAAACCTACGCTGCACTTCCTGCTGAAGAAGGTGTAGCCCTTTATCACCCAAAAGATATTAAAAGACAAGAGAAACAGAACGCTTACTACGATACATTATGATGAAAAATAAAAAAATATTCATTACTGGTGGAGCAGGATATTTAGGTAAAAACTTAGTTAAACGTTATTACAACGATAATGAAATTACTATCTACTCCAGAGATGAAGCAAAACATTATTATTTAAAAAAAGAATTTCCTAATATTAAATGTATAATAGGAGATATTCGTAATTACGATTTATTAACCCGTTCTGCTTTTGGACATGATATAGGAATATTTACTGCTTCTTTAAAACAAATAGGAGCTGTAGATCAAAATGTTGAAGAATCAATTAAAGTCCTTATAGACGGTGCTATTAATTCAAGAAGAGCAGCTGAAGATAATAATTTTGAAGCAGCATGTTTTATATCATCAGATAAGTCAAGAGCAGCTACTACATTATATGGTGCAATGAAATTTGTAGCAGGTGAGTCATTTATAGTTAATGCTGAAGAATCTAATGTGCGTTTATCTACCGCGATATACGGTAATGTTATTAATTCTACTGGTAGTATTATACCATTAATTTGGGACTCAATTAATAAAAAATATCCATTAACTTTATACTCAGAAAAAATGACTCGTTTTGTAATTGATATAGAAGGAGCTATGAATCTAATTGAACAGGGATTAAAAGTTACAGGATATAATTTAATCCCTAATCTAAAATCATTTAAAATAAAAGATTTATTTGAAATATTTAATGAAGAATATAATTTAGAATATACATTAGGAACACCTCGTATATCAGAAAAACTTCATGAAATGATGATTTCAAAAGAAGAATTACCAAGAACACATTATAACCCGCTTGATAATACTTACTACATGCATTATAAAGAAATTCAAGAAAAATGGGATAGTCGTGAATTTACTAGTGATGTTGTGTGTATGTCTAAAGATGAATTAAAAAATATATTAAAAGCTTATAATTATTTTAAACCATGAAAGTATTAATACTAGGACATAAAGGGATGTTAGGGCATATGGTACTAAAGTATCTAAAACATAATAATCCTTATAGTGAATTTGTAACAATAGATAAAAGATGGCCTTCACCTAAATTTAAAGAATCTATTAAAGAATTTGATGGAGAATTTATTATTAATTGTATAGGAGCAATACATCAAAGAACAAACCAATTTAATATTAATTGGGAACTACCTCAATGGTTAGATGAAAATGCTAATTGCAAAATTATACACCCAGGTACTGATTGTGAAATGGATGATGATGATTATGGTAATTCTAAAAGAATAGCAGCAGAATGGATTAAATCCTCAAGTAAAAATACTAAAATTATTAAAACTTCTATTTTAGGTCCTGAACTTAATACAAAAGCAAGTTTAATGGAATGGTTTTTATCTCAGAATGGAACAATAAATGGCTATTCAGAATGTTATTGGAATGGAAATACTACTTTAATGTGGGCTAAACATTGCACCTTTTTAATGGCTAATTGGGATACACAACAAATAGAAACTATATTAGAAGGTGAACGTGTCTCAAAATATCAGTTGTTATTAACCTTAAAAGAAGTATATGGTCGATATGATATTAATATTAACCCTGTTAATAAACCTGTAGTAGATAAATGTTTAAAAGGTAATATTAAAACCCCCAATTTAAAATCACAATTAATAGATTTACAATACTTTAACAATATTGAAGGATAAATTAAACATAACTATATCAATTGATGATATTAACCCATTAAAAGGTTGGGGGGCTGAAGGAGATATTCAGATGTCTTACTTAGAAGATCTACATAGAGAATTTGGTGCTAAATTTACACTATTTATTCCTTCTAATTACCATAAACAAGCCCCATTATCAAAACATAAGGATTGGGTTGACTGGTTAAAATCAAAAGAATATTTTGAATTAGCTGCTCACGGACACTATCATGAATGTGAAAATAAAGGAATTGGTGAATGTGAATTCTTGGAATTAGATACAGAACAAAAAGCTAAAGATAGAATTAATTTAATGTTAAAAGAATGGGAAGCTGTAGGATATAAACCAGAAGGGTGGAGAAATCCTGGTTGGTTAGCTAATCCTATTGCTATTAAGGAATTAGGTAAACATTTTAAATATTCGGCCGTACATTATGAACATAATCGTAATAATAAATGGTTATGTAAAACATTCTATGGAGCAGATGGTATTGATAT
>Ga0206131_10002288_pt1 | contig 23433 bp, 29 predicted proteins | sample Helgoland_Spring_FD_148636 | JGI IMG/M metagenome (GOLD analysis project Ga0206131, IMG submission 148636) | Pelagic subsurface seawater microbial communities from Kabeltonne, Helgoland, North Sea - Helgoland_Spring_Bloom_20160517_1 | ecosystem: Environmental > Aquatic > Marine > Epipelagic ...
CTATGTGTATTTTTTCTTTCATATTATATTATAAGGAAAAAAAAATGGTAAATAAAGTTATCTTGATCAAAAAAAAAACCCCGAATTAATCGGGGTTTAGTTTGTTACTTATTTAAAAGGGTTTGTTTCACAAAGTCTCGAATTTCATCTTCATTCATTTGTGATTGTTGTGGTCTCACTGATCTTGCACCTAACACATCAATAGAACTAATAGCTCTTTTAATTGATTGAGCCTCGTTAGCACTCATTATCTCACCTTTAAATTCACCCAATACGGTTTCTAAACCTTTAAGGATGGTTTGGTTAGTTAATGGATGATTCTCACCAGTGTCACGTTCTGAACCTGGCTTGATACCACTTAATGTTTTAGGATCAGCAATGTATTTACCATCAAATACCATTGGTTCTGGTAATGTTACAGTTACTTTTTTATTAATATCACCATCTGTAACAGTATTTCTAATTCGATCCTCTTTTTCCAATCTCTTACCATACTTCAAATCATAGTCAATCGTCCATGTCCACTCAGTTACCTTTCCTTCATCATCTTTATTAGTTGCTTCACCCTTTAATCCAAAATCAGTAAACACTACAACTTCGAAATTTTCTTCAGGTATATCGTATTTATCCAAACCAAGTACTTCGGTTTTACCGTAGTTACCAACTTGACCCATTTTTGGAACTGATGTTGGGGTATTTCTTCTTGAATACTTACCTCTTAATGCCGTTGTCTTAACATCCGGAATTTCATTAGGGTTTTTAGACCTTATAGCCTCTCCGGAGTGGGTCAAGAAATTTTCTTGTGATGGGTATAGTTGTATCGAGTGTGATCCAAATTCAATAAGTTCGTTGTTAGTCACTGAGAATCGATCGCGATGAGGTGGAACTCGATCATCTTCCTCACCTGATGGGTTAGTTATGTTGTCAACAAATAATGGTGGGATACTAAGTTTTTTCATTCGATTTTGAAGTTCTTGGTCACCAAAACTATCTCTTAGTACATCATATAATGTTCTTCTAATTTTAGCACGTGTTGGTTCCGGTTTTTTTGGTTTACCGTCTTTAGGTCCAATATATTGTTTCTCAAATTCTTCTGAATCACCATCTTCACCTGGTATAGGATAAACAGTTAAAGTATCGATGTTTCTTGTTCTTGGTTCTGAAGTGTTACAGTTATCATTAACAAATTTAACTTTACCATACTTATCCTTCAACATTTCAATAAGTTGTGGACTTCTTTCCAATAACTCCTCCCATTCACATGAAAAAACAATTGGTGTTGATGTTTCCTTGGAAGGTTCAACACCTTCTGGTGTGTAGTACCAACCTACATGTTCCTCCGGTTTTGTTTTGTCGTCAGTTTCGTAAGGTGGGTAAAACATCGGTCTATATAGTTTGTGTTCCGCACCCTCTTTTGGTTTTCTTTCAGGTTTTTCTGTTGGTATTCCCTTTTTAGCTGTTGGCCATTTCTTATTACGAACCATCGCCCCTGTTTTAGGATCAGTTTTATATTTTTCAATAGGCATCTCATCAACATCCTCTTCTTCAGAATATTCGGTTTTGTAACCTGAGTGTCTAATGTCCGTTAAATTCTCCCCTAAAATCGTGAGAATATCTTTTTTTGTTAATTCTTCCATTTAACTTTTATATATAAATACTTTATTTATTCGAATTGTCATTATAATCGTATTGATCTTCATCACTTAGAACACCAATAAATACTTTTGGTTTGATACCTAAAGCCGCGGACGTACATAATCTTGTATTTCCAGCAACTAAATGGTACCTATTACCAAACTGTATAATTAGTGGCCTTTTGTATGAACCATCTTTTAATTTTTCTGTAAGTTTATCGGGATTACTTTTATCGTACGTGTCCGCAATTTTATAAACGGACTCCATATCACCTTGTTCGATTTGATTTGATTCGGTGTTCTCTAAATTAGACCAAACATCTTCTGGTATGGTAACCTCAATTGACTTATCAAATGAACTAATAACTTCAGATACATTAGTGTGAAAACCTTCATCTCTATTAAGGTACTGTGTGACTCTTTGGATTTCTTCCATTTCACCATCGATGTCAGGTCGATTTATTTTATCAACCCCCATCATCTCACAGATACGTTTTATTTCTTCAGATATTAACACATAGATAAATATCAACTAAGAAAGTTTAATCCTTATTACAAACTAAAACTTTCACCACAACCACATGTACGTGACGCGTTTGGGTTAATCCACTCGAACCCCTTACCATTTAAACCTCCTTGAAAGTTAAGTTCTGTCCCAATCAGATAAAGTAATGAGGGTTTATTGATAACAACGTTGAATGTCTCTAATTCAACAAGAGTATCAGATTCATCTACAACATTGTCGAAGTCCATCTTATATGAAAGACCACTACAACCACCACCCAACACACCAACTCGTAAGTTATGTGTCTCAGGTGATATACCCTCCTCAATCATAACTTCATTTAGTTTCTCAACCGCCGCTTTAGTAATTGTTACCATAATTTATTTTATTATATCGTATTTTTCTTTTATCCATGAAATTTCACCGAACTTCTTAACTCTTTTTGTTAATGTATCAACCACTATTTTGAAGTCATCAGGGATTGGAGAGTTCGCTTTACCATAGACCATGGTTTGTTCCCCCTTATTGAATCTTACATTAACCCACTTCTTACCTTTCCTTAGTGATATAAAGATAAATATAGACCCATGGTTAAATTGACCACCCATACAATTTTTCATTATGTGTCCTTCTACCTTGAAATCTTCCTCACTACTTAATACTTTTGGTGTGTACCTAACGTCACCAATTTGGATGTCCTTTTCAATATACTCTAAAAACTCATCAGGAAACGTATATCGTATTTTATATCCTCTCGAGAAGTATTTCTTCAAACCCTTCCAATTTTCTTCTAACCTCTTAAATTCCTCATCGTTAGTTGCTGTATATTTTAAATCAATCCCCGTTTTTTCTAACTTTTGTCTTAATGACAATAACTCATAAACAGAGTGAATTAGTGCTTCCATATTCAAACCATCTTTCTCCCAATTAATCATGGTTTTTAACATGTTCTTTTTCTCTCTTTCGTTTTTTAATTGGTGGGTTTTGTTTGTTGGTGGTACTCTGTAACAATGAAGGTGCCAGTCAACTTTGTTCATATAATCAATATAGTTTTCACCAAATAATTTACTGAAATAATTAAGTGTTTTTATAATGATCGGCATACCCTCATCGTTATTTGTGAGAGTACTAACATATTGTTTTGTTTTGATACCATACCCATCCAATACAGAAGGTATGAACTTCCTATCGTTTACTTTTAAAAATTTTAGTTTGGGGTAGTCATTTTGTATGTCGAGATATACCAAATCATGACCTTTTATTTTTTTACGATCTAAATGAAAATCAACTATCATATCGAACATTGGGTCAACTTCAACTTTATTGTAACCCTTACTCCTTAGATACTCATTCTTAATTCTTGGTTGTATAATTTTACTCATCTCCGACCAAGCCTCTTCTATTTTTCTATTAAATCTAACACCCCAACCTTTTTCTTTTCCACCTTTATAGAATCCGAACGAGGTCATTTCAGCTAATAGATCAAACCTATTCTTATTTGTTTTTGGTTTTGCTGATTTTAAGTCACCAAAGAATCCTTTAGTGTGTGTGTGGTTGTATACGGTGAAGTTAGAAGTTTTCAAATCTAACCTGAACCTTCGTACTGTTTCAACTTCACGACTCAGTGTAAATTCTTCAGCACCATTATCATTAGGTCGTCTATATGTAAAAGTGTACTCACTTTCCATCATGAGTGTGTCATCTGCGTAGTAAATTGATATGTCACATTTTTCGTAACATTTACCCTTGTCGGTTTTCCTTAATTGAGTGTGATTAAAGATTCTTTCCATCCATATAAAGTAGATGAAAAAAATGAAATTGTGAAGTCTTTAAGTTGTTAAAGTTTTTTGACTTATTTGATGTATTTATTGGATAAAATACGATAATGGCAAAAGCAACAACACTTAGTACCTATAGATCAAACGCTCGAAAAAGACCTGGGATCCATGCAAAAAGTAAAACTTCTAAACTTAAAGGTTCTGCGAACTATAAGAAGAAGTATAGAGGTCAGGGTAAATAAATTAACCCTTACTTTTTAGTATCATTTGTTGTAACTCTACGGAGTGATCAATCAAAACTTCAAATATCTTTTTAGTGAGATATGTTGGTGTGCTTTGTTCCTCAGACTTTTTAATAACTCGGTCAAGTATTTCTTTTCTTCTATCTTGAGACATTTCAGTAATTCCGTGTTCTTTTTTTAACACACCAATTTCCATCGCAAGATCAATTCTCATTATTACCGAATTAAGTATAACATCGTCTGTAATGTCAATTACATTCCTAAGTTCTTCTAACTCTTCTTTATATCCCATATTATAAGTTGTGTTCTAATTTAGTCCCACCATTTTTCTATATTCTCTTCAATTATTTTAAAAAGTAATTTGTGTGATCTATCCTGATTTAAATGTGCAATGTTCATCGCAATTATTTGTTTATCCTCAATCCCCTTTGTTTTAAAATACCCTTCACCATTTAAAACTCTTTTATATATAAGTGGATACTTTTTAAAGTAGTCATCGAAGTTTTCACCTAACAATTTACTTTCCCACGTAGAATAACCTTCTTTATCTTCAGAGGGTTCAAACCAATGTTTAGTCTTATGGTAATCCCCATATTCACTCGAGTACCATCCATCACTTACCTTATTAATTAAACGAACACAAGTCATCATAATTTCTGCATCTCTTTTCGCACCTTCATGCCAATCTCTGTGTCCAATATATTCCGATTGTGCTTTAAGTTTATGTTGAAGTATTGTGTAGATATAACGATGGTCCCAATTGCGGTCTTTCCATATGATAGGTAACCAATACTTAAGATTCTCAAACCCCTGTTTAATATTTTTAGGAATGTATTTCCAATCGTTACGCCAACGTATTGTTATACTGTTCCACACTCTTTTGTACCACGAAAGTTGTTCACGTTCAAGTCTCCATTGTTCAAATATGTCGTTTTCTGGTTCCATAATGATTATTTCCAATTAAACCCACACCCCATATGTCCAAACATTGAGGTTTCTTTGTAAATCGGATTCCTTAATTCTAAGAAATCTATTATACCCCGAGGGGTTAGGTCGTAACCTTCGATAGGTACGATATGTCCATTACAGTCTGCAGTTGCTTGTATTGGTTGGTCGTAACCTATGGCGTACGCCAAGGTAACAATACACTCAATACCACCATATAATTTTAGGTAGTCCACCGCGATTCTCCTTGCCATATATGCTGCCGATCTGTCAACTTTAGTTGCGTCCTTACCACTAAAAGCACCACCACCAATAGGTACACGTGGTCCGTAGTTGTCTACCGCAAGTTTTCTACCTGTTAACCCTGCATCTGCAGTGAAACCACCAATATTCCAATCTCCCGCAGGGTTACAATGTAGTGATTGTATAGTGTATTTGGGATATCTCTCTTCAAAAAATAGGACAACTAATTCCTCTAATTTTTCTTTAGGTGCGTTTTGGAATGAACATACGACTCTAACGCCAAGTTCATCATCAATTGTAACTTGAGTTTTACCATCGTATGGGAAGAACCCATAAACAAGTTTATTTAATTCACGAGCCAAATAATATTCTTGAGGTAACTTTTGTTCGTTGTCATTACATGCATATCCAATCATGATTCCTTGGTCACCTGCACCACCATTATCAACTCCTTGAGATATTTCAGGTGATTGGGTATTGATATTTATAATAACTTTAATTGAATCATCAGTAGTTATGTCATGAACTACCTTTACAATGATTTCTCTTGTTACCACTGCGTTGGAGGTTATTTCTCCTGTAATGTAAACCTCACCTATACCACCACATGTTTCAATTGCACATCGTGAATTAGGGTCTTGTTCTAAGTGTAGGTCTAATAATGTGTCTGAAATTCTATCACACATCTTATCTGGGTGCATTGGAGATACACATTCTGCGGTTCTAATCATATTAATCTATTTTAAATTTGTTTTTAACTCTTTCTGTAATTGGAATCGGGTCATTGTTTTCATCAATTCTTACGAACTTAATCTTTGTCGATAAAATAACCGACTGTTGTCCTGAATAAACATTATGTGCCCTCGCCTCTAATTGTAACGTAACTGATGTTACTCCGATTGTATTAACACAACCATATATTTTTAATAAGTGACCTTCTCTCGCTGGTTTTTTAAATAGACACTCCTCAATTAACACGGTAACCATTCTTGGTGTGTCACAAACCTGAGTCGCAAACGCGGCTCCCGCAGCATCAACCCATGCAAGAAGTTTACCACCAAATAGATTTCCATGAAAACCTAAATCAGATTTCTTTACTGGGTGGGTAGATATTAATTCCATACTTTCAATAGTCGTATTCGTCATCGTTGTATTCTGTTGTTTCGGGTACAGTAAACCCATCGTAATCCGTATTATCTAAGTCAGTATCCTCCTTTTCGTTGGGGTCCATCTTAATTACTTATTGGTGCCTTAATGGGTGGGTGAGAATGGTAGTGTAAGATTTCATAATCAAATTCACCATTCAATATATCTGAACTTATAATTTTTAATTTTGGTAAATGTGGTTTAGGTTCTCTACCAAGTTGTGTCTTAGCCTGTTCAATGTGGTTTGAGTATAAATGTACATCACCTAAATTTCCTATCAACTCACCAGGTATCATACCAACTTCTTCAGATAACAACGACAACAACATACCATACGATGCAATATTAAACGGAAGACCTAAAAATGTATCTACACTTCTCTGACTCCACATAAGAGATAGTGATCGTTTAGGTATTCCCATAGAATCTAAATGTTCGTGGAAGTAATCCGAAGATTTAGATATCTTACCTTTATTCATGTAATCAATTCTCTCGTCCAAACCTAACACCCGAGTATATACTTGAAACCCATAATGACAAGGTGGTAATGTCATGTTATCTAACTCCCCAACGTTCCACGCATTAACCATAAGTCTACGAGAATCAGGATTTGTTTTTAATTCTGATATAAGATCTTGTATTTGATCTATTTGTTTTGTATAAACACCAGGGTCAACTATTTTCTCATCACGAGTTGCGTTTCTACTCCAATTTCTCCACTGCTTTCCATAGATAGGACCTAAGTCTCCCCATTTCTTAGCAAACTCATCATCTGTCTTTATACGATTGATGAATTCTTCTGATGTTTCCTCCATCCCAAACTCCCTAATCTTGTTGATGTAGTTCTTATAAGCATCACCATTCCAAATGTTACACCCATTATCCACAAGATACTTAATGTTAGTATCTCCTTTTAAGAACCATTTCAATTCAGTCATCATAGTTTTGATCGCCATCTTCTTTGTGGTTAGTAAAGGAAAACCGTCTGACATATCATGTCTTATCTGTCGACCAAAAATTGAAGTTGTTCCCGTTCCTGTTCGATCGTCCTTAAGTGTACCCATATCTAACACATCTCTTAGAAGTGTTTGGTAGTTACTATCTAATCTATTCATCTATTTAATATTCGTATTCTCCGTTTGCTAATGGTTGAAAACCACCAGTTTTTGTCCACTCTTTATTTGGTACTCCCACTTGAAGAGATTCATCCGCTCCTTTATTACGAGAATCAAAGAACTCATTTTCAGTATAAACTTCTTCCATACATAAATCATACACCTCATCCTCACCGTAAACTTCTTTATTGGTTTCATTATCATAGAAGTCATATTCATTCCACACATTGTTTTGTAGATAGTTTACCAATTCTTGTTCTGAATCACCTTCATATGGTGGTTCACATTTTCTTAATGCTTCTACGTTAACCACAATCGGTTCACTTGCGGCTGAGATTGTCCAAGTCTCAATTTTACGGACGTAAATTTTTTCACTCATTATTTTTTAATTTAAATTTATTATTTCCATAAAACTTGTATACAAATCAAAACCAAACATAGTATCAAACTTACTATGGTCTTATTCGTTATACCTTCATTAAAATGGTAACTCACCATAACTGCGTAGATTACCATTCCTATTCCAAAACCAATAAATCTTGCTGGCCAAAGTAAACCATTAGTACCTAACACAGTATACTTCGTACCGTATACGTAAAAGATAGATAGTACCGCACCACATCCCATAACAAAGTATTCATTATTACGAAACCATTTATTTATAAACTGACCATTAAGTTGGTAGAATGTAAGTAAATGTGCAATAAAGAACAATATTACTCCGGTAATTAGACTATTTAACTTCATAATCAAAATATAAGTATTATTTTTGTTAAAGTCAAATAATTATTGGTATGGGAGTAAGAATTAATGAAACGTTTTTTAAAGCTGAATATATGACTAAACCTGAGGAAATTAGTCAGGGGATGATGGGACGTAAAAGTCTCGATGGTTGTATGGTATTTAAAATGGGTAAGGGTCATCACCGTTTTTGGATGAGAAGATGTTTGATACCATTAGATATTGTTTTCGTTAATAATAACAGAATAACTGGTATTCACCACGATTGTCAACCATGTGATGTTGATTGTCCTAAAAGGTATTCAGGTATCGGTGATCACGTGGTTGAATTCCCATCAGGAACGTGTAAGTTTGAAAATTTTAAAGTTAATGATCGAGTTAACCTTTATCAAGGGTTTCACGAGAATCCTCTTGGATAAATGTATACGGTACTTTAGGTCTAACCTTTTGAAATACCCAAAAGTAAGAGTGGTATTTTCTTGCATGATGTTGTTGAGTCCACTTAGTACCATTGAATGAATTAACCCTAACGTTTGACGTTAGTACAAACATATCTTTCGGATAGAATCCAAGTGAGTGTGCCATGTTCATAACCATAACATGAGTAAAATGTTGTTTACCTCCCGACACAGTGTCCTGACATTTCATTACAACAAAACCACCTTTAATTGTTATTCTATATAATTCCTTTAAGGTGTTATAATAGTTGTCCTTTAAATCCTTGTAGGTTCTGTACCCTTCAAAACGTTTAGCCATTATAGAACTACCCACTTTGTTTTCTTTATACTTACCACCTGAAATAATAAATGGTGGATCGTACATGATATTAGTCATTGAATTGTCCTCAAAGGGTAGATCCTCAGAGTTTGCTCTTACTACATGATCATAATGTGGATAAAGATCCGTCTTATGTGTTGGGTCAGGTAACCCTTTCCAAAAATTCCCTTTTGAATATGTACAGTCAAGATCAAACTTCTCTATTTTATAGAGGTGCATTATATTCGTAATTGTTTCAAGGTTTGATGTGTACACACTCTTAACCATATGAAAATCTTTATCCATTTCTCCCATGTCTATGTTTCTTTGTTGTTAAAATATACATAAAAAAAATGACAAAAAAAACCCCCATTATAAAATGGAGGTGATTGTTTTTATCTTAGGTCGTAACCAAGGGTAACAACACCCTAACTCATATTGGTAGTTTTTACTTTAAATCTCTGTGTTTTTCACACTTTATAACAAAAACTTTCTCTGTAATAGACTTGATTTTATAATATTTATTATTTATAATAATACAAAGGTAGTGATATCTTTCAATAAATAAAAAAAATATACTAAAAATTCTATTATGGGGTGCGGATGTAAAAAAAAGAAACAACCAGTGGTAACACAAGAATCAACTAACACAGAAACAAGTACATCAAGTCCTGTTGTTGTGAAAGTTGAAGAAATTAAAGAGTCGTAAAACTTACGACACTATCAAAATAAAGGGAACCATCAACTACAATTGGTGGTTTTTTTTAATTAAATTGATATATATAGAAATATATACTAATATGAAAGCAAACACTAAATTAACAACAGTCAACGTAATTGAGGATACGTACAAACAATTTAAAATTAACACAATTGAATCAGATGGTGTTAATTTTCAAAAGTTAGTAAATAGAACACTTGACCTTTACAATACAGATGAAAAGTTTAAGGATCTAATAAACAATCACACAGTTTTAGCTGTGAGTGGATCAAGATTCTAAAACAGATGAAGAAGAAGAAAATATTATTACTTTCTGATGACATGAGAATGACATCAGGTATTGCAACAATGTCCAAAGAATTTGTTTTGGGTACTGTCCATAAATTTGATTGGGTACAATTGGGTGCCGCAATCAAACATCCTGAATCTGGTAAGATTATCGACCTTAACGATGATGTTAGAAAAAAGACCGGTGTTGAAGATGCTAACGTGAGGATATACCCCAACAATGGATATGGTGACATCTCACGACTAAGACAGTTAATTGAGTTGGAGAAACCTGACGCAATTTTACATTTTACTGATCCACACTATTGGCAGTGGTTGTACGATAATGAACAAGAGATAAGAAATCAAATACCAATTCTATATTACCATATATGGGATGATCTACCTGACCCACACTATAATAGGAATTACTATGAGAGTTGTGATTGGTTAGGTTGTATTTCTAAACAAACCTACGGTATTGTTGATCGTGTTGGTAAATCAACACGTGAGTCTACACATCAACCACTTAAGAATTGGCAAGTATCTTACGTACCTCACGGTATTAATATTGAAACTTATAAACCGGTTGATTCTGACGACGAAATGAAAAAATTCGTTCATGGTGATAAGGAATATGACTTCGTACTATTCTATAATAATAGAAACATTAAAAGGAAACAACCTTCGGATGTTATATATACATACAGATTATTCTGTGACTCTTTACCTAAAGAAAAATCAGATAAATGTTTACTCTTAATGCACACATCTTCCGTTGATAAAAATGGAACTGATTTAGTTGCGGTAGTAAATGAGTTATGTGTTGATTACGATGTGAAGTTTACCAATGAGAAGTTTGATCAGTCTAAATTAAACCGTATGTATAATATGGTTGACTGTACCATAAACATTGCTAACAATGAAGGTTTTGGTTTGACCACCGCTGAAAGTGTGATGTCGGGTACACCAATCATTGTCAACGTAACCGGTGGACTACAAGATCAATGTGGTTTTAAATTAGAAGGAAAATACCTCACCGAAAAAGACTACGTAAAAATAGGTTCTCTACATGACAAAAGAAAGTGGTCTGGAGATTTAGGACTTACTTGGGGTGAGTGGGTTAAACCTGTATGGTCATCATCCACGACTTTAAATGGTTCACCTAACACACCTTACATTTTTGATGATAGGATTAATCACTATGACGTGGTAGATTCAATCAAGGAAGTATATGAATGGGGAAGACCTGAAAGAAAAAGAAGAGGTTTGATTGGACGTGAGTTTATGATCAAACATTTCTCAAATAAAACAATGTGTGATTCTTTAATTAAAGGTATTAACAATACGTTTAAGAATTTTAAGAAGAAACCTAAACATCAATTACATAAGATAACATGAGTAAACCAACATTATTATTTAGAGGACCAGTAAAAACTTTAAGTGGGTATGGTTCACACTCGAGAGATCTACTGAAATCTCTTTTCGATATGGATCTTTTCAACATTTACATCGACAGTTCTAATTGGGGATCAACACCAATGACCGCATTGGAACCTGAGACGAATCTATTTCATTTGTGGATTGAGGAGAATGTCATCACCCAATCAATATCACAACCCGATATCTATGTTCAGGTTACAGTACCTAATGAGTTTCAAAGGATCGGTAAATATAACATAGGAATAACAGCTGGTATTGAAACAACAGTAGCCCCCAAATCATGGATCGATGGTTGTAATAGAATGGATAAAGTTATAACCACCTCAACGTTTTCTCGGGATGTATTATTACAAACCGTTTATAATGAAAATGATAAAGTAAGTGGTAAGTTATTAAAACAACATAAGATTGAAGTACCACTTGAAATTCTTCACGAGGGTGTTGACACATCCATCTACAATAATATACCTAACGATTTTAAATTAGATATTAAGGAAGACTTTGCATATCTATTTGTTGGTCATTGGTTGACAGGTAAGATAGGACATGACAGGAAAGATGTTGGGATGTTGATTAAATGTTTCTGCGATTCATTTAATGATGTTGAGGATAAACCAGCGTTGATTTTAAAAACATCAAGTGCTACCTTCTCCGTCAAACAAAGAGAACATCTTAGAAGTAAAATCACTGACATTACCAAACACTATAGTAACCCACCATCAATCTACTTGTTGTTTGGTCAACTTACTGATGGTGAGATGAATGGGTTATATAACCACCCCAAAGTTAAATCAATGGTTACAATAACTAAAGGTGAGGGTTATGGTAGACCACTTCTTGAATATACAATGACGGGTAAACCTGTAATCGCATCAAATTGGTCAGGACATAAAGACTTCTTACCTATGGATAAAGCAATAATGATTGGTGGGAAGTTAGTTGAAGTTGATGAAAGTGCAACAAATGATTTTATTTTAAAGACATCTAAATGGTTCACAGCAAATTATAGTGAAGTTGTAGAAGTTTTTAAAATTGTCCACAGAGATTATGATACTTTCCTTGAAAAATCCGAATCGTTAAGGTCGGAAAACTTAGAGAAGTTTTCGATAGAATCAATAACTGAGAAGTTTAAAACAATTATGGAACCTCTATTAGTGGAGAAACCTAAACAAGTTAAATTAAACATACCTCAACTAACAAAAATAGAAAAATAATGAAGATATTAGTGACAGGTGGTGCAGGATTTATAGGGACCAACCTTATTAAAAGATTATTAAGTGAGGGACATAATGTACACTCAATAGATAATTACGACAGTGGTTTGAAAGAAAACGAAGTTGAAGGGTGTAACTACCATACGGGTGACATACTAATTGTTAGTCTTATGGATAAAGATTTTGATATCATATATCATTTGGCTGCTCTTTCAAGAATACAACCTTCTTTTGATAATCCATTGTTAACTTACGACACTAACGTAACCGGTACTCAAATGGTTTGTGAATTTGCAAAATCCATCGGTGCTAAAGTAATTTATGCTGGGTCATCGTCAAGATGGCACAATCCATACCAATCACCATACGCATGTTACAAACATCTTGGTGAGGAAATATTAAAAATGTACCGTAAGGTTTATGGTTTAAACTGTGAAATTGCACGTTTCTATAATGTTTATGGTCCTAATGAAGTTGTTGATGGAGATTGGGCAGCAGTTATAGGTATTTGGAGAAGACAGGTAAGAGATGGTGAAAAAATAACAATTGTGGGTGACGGAGAACAAAGAAGAGACTTCACACATGTTGTTGATATTGTTGACGGTCTTTATAAGATTGGAATGACCGATGAGTCCCATGATGATGCATGGGAGTTGGGAACAGGTACGAACTATTCTATTAATGAAATGTATTCAATGTTTAAAAAGAAATTTGGGACCGACCACGTATCAATACCTGATCAACCTGGTAATTACAGGGTTACATTAAGAGAAAATAATGACACAGTAGAACGATTGGAGTGGGAACCTAAAGATAGATTACAAACCTATATAGATTCTTTATGAAGATAAGTTACGCAATCACAGTGAAAGATGAGTTCATTCAAATTCAAAACCTAATTAATCATATACTTAAATTGAAACGTCACAATGACGAAATAGTCATACTATTTGATCAAAAGAATGGGAGTACAGAATTGTTAAGTTATCTTTTAAAGTTTAATAAACTACCCAATGTACAAACATGGAGGGGATTTGATTTTAATGGTCATTTTGCTGATTGGAAAAATCAACTGAGTGAATATTGTTCGGGTGATTATATTTTTCAAATAGATGCGGATGAGATACCAAACACTAACCTTATTAATTCATTACCAAATATAATTGAAATGAATCCCGAAAATGAAGTTTTTTTAGTACCTCGCGTTAATACCGTAAGTGGTTTAACAGAAGAACATATTAAAAAGTGGGGTTGGAATGTATCTGAAAAGGGTTGGGTTAATTGGCCCGATTACCAATGGAGAATATGGAAAAACATACCATCAATTAAATGGGTTAATAAAGTACATGAAAAATTAGATGGTTTTAAAACGTTTTCACCTTTACCCGATAAAGAGGAGTTCTCCCTATCCCATCCAAAAGACATAAAACGTCAAGAAGAACAGAATAATTTTTATAATAATTTGATGAATGGACATTAGTTTAGTCTTAGCTGTATATAACAACCTTGACTACACAAAAGATTGTTATGATAGGATAAGAGAAATCTATCCCAACGCACCTATGGTAATTAGTAGTGGTGGATCGACAGATGGTACCCTATCATGGTTAGAGTCGTTGAATGATGATTTTCTATCTTACATGCACGATGATGATAAATTATGTTTCTCCGACAATTATAACTCCGCAATCAAATTAGTTGATACTGAGAAGTTGGTACTCATACATAACGATATGGTTATTGGTGAGAACTTCCTTGAAAATCTTTCAGATCTTATCGATGAGAAGACCCTCCTTTCGTATACAACAATAGAACCACCAATCTTTAAAGGACATAAAAGAGCGGGTAAAGTAATATTAGATTTAGGTTCTTCGTTTCATGACTTTAAGTATGATTTGTTTAACCAATACGTTGAAAAAGTTAAACAAAAGAAAACACTTGTAAATGGTGCATCATTCTTTATGTCAGGTTATAAAACTATGTTTGAAGATGTGGGATTCTTTGATGGATTCTCGTTTGATCCATTCTTTTGTGAAGACGACGACTTTCTAATACGTGCAAAATTAAAAGGGTATAATTTAAAGACGACCGAATGCGCAGTCACTTATCATTTTGTTTCCAAAACAAGTAGAGTATTAAGATCTTCCGAAAGTAAACTTAGTGAACATAAAAACATCAGAAACTTTATAAGAAAATGGGGTATACCTATTCCAATATTCAATGAGTTATATTATTGGGAAGACAATATCTTCAACTACAAGACGTTTTCGATGGGTCTAACGACACGTAACAACACTAAACTATATAATGTGGAACCTTACTTCGATAAGATCGATTTAGGGACAATTCCTGAAGATTATATATCCAACGAACAACCCAACACCAATTACGATCTTAGATCTAAATTCATACTGACTGACATAGTAGATGTTATGATAACAGAAACAAGTCCATTCACGGATGAAGATCTTTATACTATAAACAAAATCCGATTATCAATTCCTCACTATGAAGTAGGGGAATATCAAATCGGAAATATGTTAATTGATATTAAGAGAAGAGTTTAGTCTTTCGAAATTAATTTAAAAAGTATATTGTATTGGTCTTTTGTTTTACCAGCATCTTTTAAATCATCTTTAGTGATGGTAGGATGTTCCAATTCGATATCCTTAGCTAAAAGTTTTTGATATTCATTAAGAAATTCAACATACTTAGGGTTCTTAACCTCTTCAGTTCCTTTACCTTTTTTCTTTTCAATTGTTGGACTGATTTGAATACCACCTTCTTCGGTTGCTTCACCGTATGTTGTGATTAGTTCATTACGTAACCCATCAACTTTCTCTCTTTCCGCACTAAGTTTTGCTGAAAATTCAGACAACTCATACTTCAAAAGAATCGATAAAGGTTGTTTATTGAAACCTTCATACACAACTTCTTCTGTTTGAGGGTTTTTAAATCCGTTAATTTCAGCGTCTAACTGTAGGATTTGGTCAATTGTTAAATTTGTTACTGCCATTTTGTTTTTAATTTTAATATAATATAAGGTTTATTCATTTAAAAATCAAGTCTTTTTTATAAAATAGTATAGACTCCATACATAATCATTAGTCCAATCCAAATAATCAATGCCTTTAGGTACGTTAAAAATCCCGTATGGAAGTATTTTTGTCCTATTGGTAGACATTTATGTGCTGGTGATATTAAGTAACCCGAGTATTCTAAAGTAAAGAACAACACAAAGTACTCCACACCAAACACAATAGTTAAGAGACTCACAATACTTGCATATTTAGCTGATGAACCCAACACAAATGAGGACATGAAACCTAAGAAGGACACGAGAAGTATGTGTTTTGGATCTGAGTATTGTCTTATTACAAGTTCAATATCGTCGTAATAAAAATTTGTAATGTTACCTAAGATAATAACACCCGCGACAATCCATAGTAACTCACCATTCACATAACCATATAGTTTTCTCCAACTATTTGAATAATGTATTAGGTAAATTGTGAATGCACTAAACGTCTCAAAGTAATAATCCGTAAAACACGAAACTAAGATTGTCAGTAAGAATGGTATTACCACAAAAACAACGTTTCTCCATTCTACAGGTTCGTCATTTATTTCGATATCAATTTCATCATCCTTTAACGATATTATATAATACGCAATGTACAACGCACTTATTAAAAGTAATGGCCAAACGTATCCCATAAATTCATTATAGGTTAGTCCGATAACTGCCATTGGAATGATAACCGACTTCTCTAACGGTGACCACAAGTAGTAGTGATGTGTGGCTAAGTAATCAATAATACCAAACTTCTTTCTTTTCTTTCTATCAATAGGTGCAATACTATTTAATAGACTTGCAGATAATGCTACCCTACCCGGTATTGGTAGGACACCACCAAAAAGAGATATCAAAAACACCACCAATTTCTTTGACTTCACATTCTTAGCTAACCATCTAAAGATATCCGACAGATATCCCCTTTCTTTGAGGATACCCGTTACGAACATTATAAATGTTAGATACAATAAAAAGTGTTGTCCCTTTATTAGAATCTCCATCCGAATATAATTGTGTTTCTAAATTGTTTAGCGTCTTGATTAAGACCTGGTAAAATCTCAAAGTTTACGTACCCATTTGCATTAAACCTGTATTGAAGTGCCGGTCCAACATACCATTCATTAGTACCATCAACGTCATTATGTCTAAACATGTTTGACACACCGATTGTTAAATCATCATTGATAATTTTACCATAAGATGCTGTATATGCGTACTCTCTCTGTTGTAATTGTCTTGTAGGTGCCGCGTAAGCTTCGTATATTAAATTTAGACCCCAAATTCCATTCTTACCTATTCTGTCACCTAATAAAATTTTAGGTTCAATTCCTTGGTACTTACCCTGTAGTAGTTTGTGTTCGAAGTAAAGTGTTGGGTTACCCCAAATTTTACCCCAATCAGCAAGAGCATATCTAATTTCCCATGACATACCTCTGAATCCAAATGATGATTGTAACCCATCACTTTTATAAACAGTGTGGAGATATAAATCCAATTCTAATCTGTCCGCAAGACCAAACGCAAATTCATCTCTCATTCTGACTTCTGTTCCACCACCGTTCCTTTCGGTTCTCATATCAAACCACTTCTCATACATTACAGTTCCCTTAGGTACCATAATGTAAACTCGAGTTGCTGGGAACTTTCGTACCAACGTCCACGCTGGTTGATTATTCTCACCAACCCTTTGGAATTGTGGATATAGTTTAGCGGATACGACAACCTCTTTCAATGTTCTTACTGAATCCTGTTGTCCATTGTTTAATACTCGACTGGTGTATTGCGCAGATAAACTTTGACTACACATGGTGAGTATAATTAATAACACTTTGTTGTTTGCGAACCTAATGATCGACCCCAACGACTTTGTCAACACATATGATGACTTTTTTTGTTTTAACATGTTTTTTTTATATAAATGTTGTTTTTATGTACATACGTACCATCATAATATAAATAAAATGTTTTTAAATGTCAACTATCGTTCGATAAGAAATACCCCTAATCCATTCCAAAAGTGTTCCATATCTTCACCCTCAGTAAATATTTCACGTTGATGTGAAACATAAAGGTTCTCTTCTGTGATGACTTGTCTAAGTGCACCACTATCCCAATTCCAATCATCCATTATTAGTATGGTTTGATCCGCAAACTGTGGGATTAGTTTTTTAAGTACTGTGTATTGATCATGGTAACGAGTGTCACCATCGTAAAATATAATATCTAATTTTGGTAATTGTGAGTAATCAAAAGTTGTGTAGTCCGTTCTATAAACATCAATCATATCAGTGTTACCAAACCTTTTAACATTACCTAAGAAATCATCTTGTGGGGACACGTCAAGACGTTTTTTAAGGTATGTCGCTAATTTTTGACTGACACCCATCGGCATTAAGTTGGGTGACGCAAAATTATCTATACCTATTGAGTGAATATCATTTTGGTATATGGCCGAACAGAAAGTAGCACCTCTAAAAACACCAACCTCTAAGTAGGTTCCACCAATACTACAAATGTTATTTAAGAAACACCTGACCTTATTACTCGTAATTCCATGGATGTCTATTACATCCTGATTTAGTTTCGAGACTTCGTGGTTACCCCACTCAATTGAATCGTCAATATGATTAATTAGATTCATTTAATTTCTTTTTTTTGTGTTCCGAAACAACATCACAGTAATTACAGTCCCAACATTGAAACTTACACTTCTTTATTTTATTCCTCCAACCTTTTAATTCTTCATGTGGAATACCATCTAAATATATCTTTGAACTCTCAGCCAATACCTCATTACCTTTTGCGTATGATTCAACAATTTCCATAGTTTCATTCAACCTGTCGAAACTATCCCTACCATGCATCTTAAAAACATCAACATGGTTTAAGAACTCATCGAACTCTTCTTTGAATGGTGGTATTGTAGCCGTTTTAAAGAAGAATGCACCCATTTCTTTCTCCCACTTATACTCACATGTCACTTTAGATATTTCGTGTCTAAAATAAGGTAATTCATTGTCCTTACGTAGATTATTATAAGAGTAGTGTTCGTCCATTACTGGACATCTACCTAAACAACCTTCATTAGTTAAAAGTGCTATCTCAACATACCTACCATGTTTCTGTTGAAACATCAATTGTGCTCTCCTAATGTTTTTTAATTCCTCAATATCTCTCATAAGGATTCTATCCACATTGATGTAGTCGAATCCTTGTTCTGCTGAATACCAAAAGTCTTGTGCGGTTGCGACCTTACGTAAGATTGTGTTTTTAATCTTCATCTCAGGGAAATGTTCCTTTAATCCCATAGCAACCCAATGACCATGTGGTATTGTTATACAACGTAAACCTCTTTTATATAAAGGTTTTAGATTATCGATAAATAATTTATAGTTTTCGTGTTTTGGTGACACGTTAAAGTTGTTGAAGGTAGCACTAACACTTATACCTAAAGTCTCCTGAATGATCATTGCATTTTCAAATACAGAATCTCTATCTTCTTCTTTGAAGATACCACCCATAGCATCTTGCGTGAATGGAGGTATTCTACATGTGAAGTATATGTCGTATATCCAATCTTTATTCTTTTGTAAAAAAGGGTAGAATAGATGTGTGAACGCTTGTTCACTTAACATTGGATTTAGTGGTACTGAAAATATTTTACTCATTCTCTAAACAACCCCCACATATACCATTACATTCTGTCTTATAGAAGACACAATCTAAACAGTCTTGTGGTAAGGTGTAGTTTTTATGGTTCTCTTTATAGAGATTATCGAATTCATCTCTAAGTGTTAATATATTGTTTTTTCCTGAGACTTTCAAGACATTATCAATCTTTACTTTGTCTTGTAACGGATAACAATGTATCGAACTCCCATCAGGAAATATATCTAACGGCATAAACCCACAAACTGTTTCATGTCCTGGTACTTTAAATGTTGCAAACCCTAATGAATTAATATTGACAGACTCCTTAGTTTCTCCTTCCCATAAACATGGTGGTACTTGACAATCTGACGTTATCCTTATGTCATTGTAAAAACCAAAGTTAAGTATTTTAGTAATCTCCTGTCCCATCTCCTTATTGTTAATGAGGTAGTTACCTGTTAAATCAACACCGAGTCTAAACGCATTAATTCGACCATCTAATTGAAGGTATAACCATTTGACGTATTCATACAATTTACGTTCTTTCCAATCGGATGACATAGTAATTGCAATGAACAATCTCGCGTTGTCTTCAAACCCCCATATATTTGAGTAAGCGGTGTGTAGTGCTAAGTAATTCTTTTTAAATAAACCGATTCTATTTTTCTCATCTAACTCAGCTCCATTAGGTAACATCCAACGTATGTGTTCGAGATTATTGATGATATAATCCAATGTCTTTTTACCAAACAATAGATTACTCACAAGATTTATTGTGTAACCTCTCGATATAATGTAATCTATAATACCTGTGAAGTTTGGGTGTTGTGTAGGTTCACCACCTAATATTGTAACCTCCTCATCACTATTAACCATATCAAAATGATCTAATAGTTCGGTCACTTTGTCTATTGACATATCACCTAAGGTATGTTTAACTCTCGCATCTTCTTTAGTGAAACAAAATGAACAACCTTTAGCACATGTACCGTTAATTGCTAAGTTCATTTTATGTTTTTAGAAATCCATTTTTAGTGTGAGTGGTGTACTTTCAATACCCTCCGCTTCTTTTTGTTGTCTACTAAGTGCAATTCCGAATTTTTCATGTTTAAGTCTATGACAATCGGCAATACTTTCACAATCTTTAACTTTTGTTTCTAATAGTTGTTGTTCAAGAAGTAGTGTCGCTAATTTTGTGTTATATGTCGTAACGTTTGATATAATCTTATCTACCAATACTTGTTTGCCTATACCCCTACCGTTTGAAAGTATATCTATTACAGGTGTTGGGTAGTTACTGTTCTCTTGATATGCGAACGCCTCTCTCTTCTGTTCCTCCCACGTATCTTTCTCAAGATTAGATGCATCAACCATTAATGTTTTGTGTCTTTCAGAAAATCTATCAGCAATGATCTTTTTCATTACTACCTTATTAAACTCTACACCCGATAACTTATCTTCATCGGTTAATACGTGTCTAACTTTTTCAGCGTCGGTTTCAGATGATTCCGCCAATTGTGGAACTTCGTCCATAATATGTGAATTAGTTCTAATACTGATGTAGTCGTTATAATTGTCAGCAAATACAAATCCCCGTGCAATGTCTGCCGGAATTATCTCAGCACCCATACCAACAAGTTCAACTCTCATATCATTGTATTCGTCAGCAATTCTACCGTAATAGTAATTCATATACATCCCAACCACATTAATGTAACCGGGTATATTACCTTGCAATTTGAAGATTATGTGTGTCATTATAATAGTTTTTCTGTTTCAGTTTTATTAGTTGTCCCTAACTTTAGTTGGTTCCTCAAAGATTCCTCAATAGAGAAATTGTTTTGAGTTGCCGAAACCATGGAACTTTGAACGTTCTTTTCAATAAATACAGTGTAAGAAGACGCAAGTGATAAAACTTGTGTTTGTTGTTCAGGTGACATCATTAATATTGAGTCTAAATTTCCTGTACCAATTCTTCCATAAGATATCATATCTAACATTGCTTGTTTCGCCATACGAACAGTCCAATACTCATGTTCAAACTTATCTTCTAATTCGCTATTACCAAATACATCCATTAATGATGTCCCATCGGGTAATTTAGAATCGTCACTTTCGATAAATTCTTTTACTAAATCTAAAAACCCCTGACGTTCAATATAAGAATCTTTTAAATTCCTTCTAAATTTTCTTAGATCAATCTCCATATCTGCAATCGACAATTCAATCAATTCCTTTTTAAGTGGATCTGTAATATGTTCAAAACCTCTTTGTTGTAATTCAATCTCGATCTCCTGTTTTCTCACCTTATGTTCTAAGTGTTGTACAGCATCTTCTCTTCCCCTAAGTTCGAGTAACCATTGTTTTAACTTTGCATATGGTGTGATTTGTGCACCCCCAACAAAACTCTCCGCTTTGTATTTTGGTAATGCAAATGAGATGTTCTCAGATACCTCCATTAATTTAAGATCAATTGGGTCTTTTAAATTCTCTTCTCTATTGTATTTGTAACCTTGTTCGGACATGTATTGTTTTTCTTTTAATATATGGAAAATATATTACATTATAAAGTGATCTTGAATTATTCTCTCCAACCACAATGTCCTGATGATGTTCCCGCATTAACCCCTGGGTTTAATCCTTGAACACTTGTTGTACCTGTGTCTGTTGAGTAGATGAATTTCCAACTCGTATTATTTTGTGTACCATCGTAAACACCTAACATGTATTGATGATCTTGTCCCATTGTGAAATTTTCTTCACCACAATTTGGATGTGGTTTCACCACATTACCAATATTAGTGTCACTTGTGTTGTCCCATCTTCTTAAGTTATATCCACCTGCGTAAGATCCCTCATTACCAGCATAACCTTTACCAACTTTGGAACTTATTCCTTTTTGTTGTCCGTGTGCACCCCACTTAGTTCCAGTAACATGTGTCTCAGTTGCAAAAGCAAATTTAAATCCACCAAATCCACCCCAACCATAACCATGGTTCTCATCAGAGAATCCACTTGCACCTTCACCACCATTATATGATGAAAGAATACCAGCGTGTGATTCATTGGTTAGATTAAATCTTTCCATATTTGTGTTTCCACCATCAAACAAATAAGCAAACTCAGTCTCCTTGAATAACGTACCTAAATCATGCCGAATATATGTTATATCAAACTTAGCTTGATGTGCATAATTGGTGTCGTTAAACATATTTACTGCAGAAGTTGTGGTTCCATGTGTGTTAGTTGCTGATTTCCAAGCACCATCTGTGTTAACTGACCATATAAATAAAATAGACTTACTACAAGCACCTGAACTATATGACATAGGATAATCCAATAACTCACCAATGTGATTCGTTTGGTCTGTCGAGTTAACTGTTTTATGTACGTTCTTCCATGGGGATGATGATTTGTATCCACCCGCTAAATACGAATAATTAATTACTTGTCTATATTTGAAATCCGTTGGTCTTGGTTCCTGTGCACCAATCATTTCCCAACCATCATCAATGTTTGAGATACCAGTATATAACATCATAAAACTACCACTATCGGATTGTTCCATAAATAAGGACCCCGACAAAGGACTTGATGGTCTATTAGCACGAGTCCCTTTTGGTGGTCTCGCAACTACTTTGTCCACATTAAGTGAACCACTAACCGACATATTTCCGTATTCCATTCTTCTTTTTTTATATTATCTCCAACCACAATGTCCTGAGGATGTTCCCGCATTAACTGCCGGAGCCAACCCTGGTATATTTGTAGTTCCTGTATCTGTTGAATAATTAAATTTCCAACTTGTATTATTTTGACCAGTCCCGTCGTAGTTACCTAACATATATTGGGAATCTTGACCTAATGCAAAATTTTCTTCACCACAATTTGGATGTGGTTTCACCACATTACCAATGTTAGTATCACTTGTGTTGGACCATCGTCTTAAGTTGTAC
>Ga0206131_10002294_pt1 | contig 23394 bp, 22 predicted proteins | sample Helgoland_Spring_FD_148636 | JGI IMG/M metagenome (GOLD analysis project Ga0206131, IMG submission 148636) | Pelagic subsurface seawater microbial communities from Kabeltonne, Helgoland, North Sea - Helgoland_Spring_Bloom_20160517_1 | ecosystem: Environmental > Aquatic > Marine > Epipelagic ...
AATAGATCGTATTAAGACATAAAAAAGACGTTTCTAAACAATTAGAAACGTCCTCGATATTTATTTATGATAATTAAATGTCTTACATCTTAATTTTCTTCGTGATACCCATAACTATACCCATAATTGTAACCATAACCATAGCCGTATGATTTACCCGCTCCAACGCTGTTTATGACATAAGCCATATTAGTTATTTTTTTCGAATCACTCAAGTCTTTAGAGAACTTCAATAATTTTTTATCGGTGTAATTTGCTTTGGTTAGAAACAAGGTAATGTCTGCAAATTTTGAGATTAATAAGGTGTCTGTTACCAAAATGGTAGGAGCTGTATCTACAATCACATAATCAAATTCGGCTCTAACCTCAGCAATGAGTTGCTCAAAACGACCGTTGGTTAATAGATGTGCTGGATTTGGCGGAATTGCACCAGAAAGCATTGTCCGATGCTCTGGATGCTCATCAAAACCACTCATCAAAAGCTCCTTCCAATTAACCAAAGCATCATTTAAGTAACTTGATAAGCCTAACTGATTTTTAGAGGTTCCAAAATACGTATGTATTTGAGGGTTTCGCATATCGGCACCGATAAGCAACACTTTTTTATTTAAGCTAGATAAGGCTAATGATAAATTTAAACTTACAAAGGTTTTCCCTTCACCTTTAATGGTGGAAGTACAGTAAATAATCTTACCCAAATTATTGGACAACTTAGGAATCAAAAAATCCACATTTGCCGAAAGAATTCTAAAAGATTCCGCAAGAACTGACGTTGCATTTGGGTTAGTAAACAACAAACTGCCTCCTTTTTGAATCTGAGGAATTTCAGCAAGAATTGGAATTTCATTTGTTATTTTTTCAAAGTCCTCACGGTCATGCAATTTAGTATCAAACAAAAAGAAAATATAAAGCAAGGTGTAAGGTATAACAAGACCACTTATAAAGGCTAAGATGTAAATTAAATTCGTTTTTGGAGAAATGGGGGACGTATTTGTTAATGCATACTCAACTACTTTTATCGAAGGTTCAGTAATTGCTAGATTAATTGCAGCTTCTTCTCTTTTTTGTAGCAATAATAGATACAGGCTTTCTTTAATTTTTTGTTGTCTTAAAATTGATTTTATTAAACGCTCTTTCTCTGGAACTCCAGAAAGTTCATTTTTAAATTCAATACTTTTATTTTTTATCTGTTTTCTTGAAGTTTTTAACTGTTTTAAATAATACTCTAAAGATTCATTAATGTTGTTATTGATATCAATAATTTCATTTGTTAGTGTTTTTAGTGCTGGATTACTTACTCCAACAGTTTTAACAAATTTATTTCTTTTTAAGACTGCAATATTAAAATCCGATATAAGATTATTAATATTTGTATTTTCAATACCAATATTTATCGGAAGTAATTCTGTATTATGTGAATCACTTAATGAATTCAATAATACTTCTATTAACTCTATTTGGTTTTCTATTTCAAACAGCTCCTTATTTATAGAGGATTGCTGTATTAAATCATTTTCAATATTAGCCTCAATAATGGAAAATTCATTTATTTCTTTAAATCTTTGAAAACTTCGCTCAATAGAATCTAGTTCTTTAGATAAAAACACAAAACGAGAATCAATGAACGACATCGTTCGTTGTGATAATAGCTGACGATCATCAATACCATCTTGGTTAAAAACAATTAAAAGTGTATTTATAATTTCCTCTGAAAGCTGTTTATCCTCGCCTTTTAGAGATATCCCAATCAAATCACTGCCTTTAGAAATATTTGCAACACTAATGGTTCTCTTCAATTTTAAAACAGCAGACGATACATTTTTATATTTAACTAAAAACTCTTTGCCAACAAACTTATTTAAATCAGATTTCTCAAATAATTTTAATTCAAATGGCAGATCATGAGTTATGTCCAAGCTATTGTGATTGAGAATCTTAGTGATTTTTTCACTTTCTATATTAGTAATTTCAAAATAACTCTTCAATATCTTTATTTTAAATGTACCCGAGAATGTAGAACTTAATTTATTTGAATTTAATTTAAAATCAAAAGGCAAATGATGTCTCTGCGCCGTCTGAAGTTTTCCTATCTGAAAAAATTCAACATTTAAATTAAGATTTTTAACAACGCGCTCTAAAATAGGATATGAAGTTAATATACTAATTTCATTTTCTAAATTTATATTTGATCGATTTATTATAAAGCCGTCTGTCGGTAAATTAAAACCTTTACTATCATCTAACATCTTAATTACCGCATTTGAGTTATATATTTTAGGTGAAAGCCTCAAATAAAAAAATGCTATGAAAAGAGTCACTAAAATCATCACAACAAACAGTGGCCAGTAGCTTAAGTACCTGCTTATTTCTTTTTTAATATCTAAAGGTTCAACGTCTAAAGATATACTAGAATTTTCAATGTCCTTTTTCATGTTTTAACGTGTGGTTAATAATATAGTCAAACTAAGTACCAAAGAAATAACAGTAGCTACAGTGCCAACATTTCCAACAAAACCTGCGCTTTTAACTTTGGGTTCATTTGGATTCACAATGATTAAATCATTGGGTTTTACAAAATAAAAAGTACTATTCATAAATATAGAAGAAGTGAGATCTACATGAGTTACCTGTCGGACTCCGTCAACTTCCCTTGTAATCAATATATCGTTGCGTTTACCATTAATAGTTAGATCACCTGCATAACCTATGGCTTGCATTAAGGTTATATTTTCTTCTGTAAAATTATAGGTACCCGGTTGGTTAACCTCACCAAGAATTGTGACTTTTGCATTAATTATCCGAACATTGATATCTGGATTCATAAGGTGACCGTCTTGTATCAACTTATCTTTGATTTTCTTTGCTAATTGAGTAGTTGATAAATTATAGGTTAAAATCTTACCCAAAACTGGAAAATCAATCATATGATTAATATCTACTAAGTACCCATTTAATTGCATCATTAAAACATTTTGATTATTATTTTCACCAACCAATCTATTGTATGGAATTACTGTTTCCGGCTCAAGACTTCCAACTGTAATTTTTAGGATATCATTGGGCTGAATGGTTGGAGATTGGTAAATAATTTGACCATTATCTATCGATTGAGCATCTTGCAGATAGTAAATATCTTTTTTGTTGGCACACGATGTTAAAATAAAGGTCGTTGCAATCGACATGTAAAAAAATACTTTCATAGATGATATTTTAAGCAAAGATAGAATAATCCTGAACCTTGTAATTAGTTAAGCAGTTAAATTTCTTTTTTTGGAAGGTTTTTGAAGAATTTGCTAGGAAGCTTAGTTTTTGGAAAAATAATGACCCAAACAGTCATAAATATTAGTTGTATATCTAAAAAAAAAGATTTGTTCTTTTGATACCAGATTTCTAGTTTTCCTTTGTATGGATATATTTTATTTTTATAGAAAAGCCATGTATCTCCACCTTTATTTTTAATATTCGTAATTAATTCTTCTTCATCTCTAAAGATTATTGATCCTATTCCAGTCAATCCTGGCTTTACATTGTATATCACCTGCTGAATATTCTTAGGGTATGCTTCAAAACTTAAACGCATAACAGGCCGAGGACCAACAACACTCATGTTACCAATCAGTATATTAATTAATTGAGGCAACTCATTTATTTTTGATTTCCGTAGAAACCCCCCTAATAATGTTACTCTAGGATCATTTTTTAATGTTATAATACCACCCTTCATTTTTGAACTGTTTTTTAACATAGTTGCAAATTTAAAAATCATGAATGGTTTATTATGCATTCCTATTCTTTCCTGAAAATAAAAAATCTCTCCCTCAGAAGTTAATTTTAATAATATCATTATCGGTAACAATAACGGTATTAATATCAATAAAACAGTGAGTGATGAAATAACATCAAACATTCTTTTTATAAACTTATACATACGTTACATCTTTTGATCTAAATTTTTACCAGTCTCAATGTGTCTAAAATTTGGTAAAATTTTATTCATTATTTTTACGACATCTTCTTTATTGTAGGCTTCACCTTTAAATAGAATTTCGATTTCATGGATTGTTGATTCCATTTCCGAAAAAGAAGGTTTAAATGAATTGGTAACTACTCCAATTGATTTGTAACGATTAAAGTTCACCTTATCTTTAGAAGTATAAAATTCTTCGAATAATTTTTCTCCAGATGTATCTGTTTTAAAAAAATAAACTGGGTATGGACAATTATCTGTTAGATTCAGAGCTATTTCTTTAGCTTCTTTTTCACTCTCACAAATTTGCAAATCTTTATTTAAATAATCAAAAAAATCTTCTGTGATAGTTTTAAAATTCACCAATTGATTTTCATTTAACTTAGGGAAATAAATATCACCACTATTACCCATTATACTGGTTAATAAACAAATTTCTCCACTTTCCTCTGGCGACACAAAAAAACGTTTTACATCAGAAGGACATGAAATGGGCTGTCTTTGAAGTAATCTTTCAATATAGCCATAAAGTAATGATCCATTTGAAAAAGCTACATTAGCAAATCTAGCAGTTGTAATTTTCACATCTTTTGAATAAGACATAATCATGTTTTCCATTAATTTTTTCGAAGCACCCATTACATTTACAGGATTTGCAGCCTTATCCGTCGACACACAAAAAAAATGATTTGGTTTATTTTTTGTCAAATAATCTAAAAAGCGTTTAGCGTCTAAAACATTGTTTTTAATCATTGCCTCAATTGAGAAAAAATCCTTTTCACTTCTAACATGTTTGTGTGCTGCAAAATTTGCGACAATATCAAATGAATCGTGTTTTTGTAGCATTTTATAAAAAACTTCGGAATTAAAGGACATTGGGTAAGTCAAATAACTCTCTGGTACTACAATTTGAGAATCACTTCGTAATGTCCTTGTAAGTTCTGTTAAACCATTTTCATTGGTATCCACTACAATTAACGTTGAAGGGTGGTATCTAAGTGCTGTCTTAATATATGAGGAACCTATGGTTCCAGCACCACCAATAACTAATATAGTTTTTCCTTTAATTTCTCTTGTTAATTTTTCTTTATTATTAACTAGGTCATCATAAAAAAAACTTTTTTCTCTTTTCGTTACATAACGCTTAATAAATTCAGAAATATTTGGTAAGTTCATTATTTAAAAAAAAATTTAATTTCTGAAATCACCTTGGATTGATCAGAGATGGTTAAGTTGGAAGAGGATGGAATACTTATGCAATTTTTAAAAATTTGATTAGAAATATCTTTTATTGATACATATGTCAAATCTTTATACATTGGTAAATTATTCATTGGTGTCCAAAATGGTCTACATTGTATATTAACGCTATTTAAATATGTCAGTAGCTTGCGCATTTTGCTTGTACGAAAAGTAAACAACCAACAATTTGGATCTGAGCAAGGATCATTTTTTTGAAATTTAATATCCCCTATCCCAGTTAGTTCTTTTCTGTAAAGTACATCTATTTCTTTCTTTCTAGTTAGGATACTCTCAAAGTTTTCTATTTGTGCAAGCCCAATAGCAGCTAAAACATTGACTAAACGATAATTATATCCTACTTCGTCATGAACATAATCTAATGGATCCGTTTTGGCAGTTGTCGTTATATGTTTGGCTCTCTCTGCAATATCCTTATTATTGGTTAAAATCATACCTCCACCTCCTGTGGAAATTATTTTATTCCCATTAAAACTTAAAACACCAGTTAATCCATATGTACCCGCGTGTTTACCATTTTTAAAACTACCTAATGCCTCTGTGCTGTCTTCGACAAGAGGAATTCCATATATTTCACTAATTTTTAATAATTTCTCAATATTGACAAAACCTCCGAGGACGTATACCGGCATAATAGCTCCAATTTTTTTACCTGTTGATTTTTCTTTTGTTAGTGGTTTTCCGTCAACAATTATGGTAGTCGTATTTTTTTCTATCCATTCTTGAAGTAAATCAATATCCATTTGCCAAGAATCTTCGCACACGTCTATCAACACAATTTGAGCTCCACTATATGAGATGGCATTAAGACTAGCTACAAATGTTAAATTTGGTACAATAACAATATCATCGGTCGTAACACCAGCAAGGTTCAATGAAACTTGTAACCCCGCGGTACCATTCATGCATGCAATTGCATATTTCACTCCTGTGTAGCTTCGTACAGCTTCTTCAAATTTATTAACATAAGTACCCGCAGAAGAAATCCAGCCAGTATCTAGACAATCTTTTACATATTGCCATTCATTTCCGTTTATATTTGGAACTGATAAAGGAATCATATAAGTTTTATTATTTTAATAATTTTGTCGGAGCACCTATGTAGGTCCCCGGTTCAGTGATATCTCCTAAAACAACAGAACCTGCTCCAATAATAACATCATCACAAATTTTAACACCTTGTTTTACTACTGAACCTGCACCAATAAAACTACGATTACCAACAGTGACGTTTCCTGTTAAAATAGCACCAGGGGCAATATGCACAAATGATTTTATTTGACATTCATGCTCAACAACAGCACTTGTGTTAATGATAGAACCTTTCCCTATAGAACTGAATGAGTTTACTATTGCTCCCGCTGAAACCAATACATTATCAAAAACATGAGATGATTTAGAAATAATTGCAGATGGATGTATCAATTTGGTAAACATATTTTTTTTTACTGAGTTAATTTTATCAAACACCTGTTGCCTTTTAGTGTTATTGCCGATACTACAAAAAAGTGAAGTATCATGTACATTAAAATTTTCTTCAATACCTAAATAATCTAAATTATACGGATTATTTTCCACCTTTTCAAAGTCATAATATCCTAAAATATTTAAATTTCTTAAAAGTGCAATATCAATACATACAAAAGCATGTCCCGAGTATCCTATAAATGATAATATTTCATGTTTTTGTTTCATAAATTTTGCAATATGTTAAAAAAATCGAGTGCCAAATAGTTTTTGAATCAAAATCTTTGACCACTCGTTTCCTTCCATTTCTACCATGTTTCAGCTTCACCTCTGGATGTTCGAAATATAACAAAATACTCTGAAATAACTTTTCAATATTTTCAAAATCTACAAGAAGTCCAGTCTCATCATTCAAAACTGCGTCTCGAAGTCCAGGAATATCGTAGCCAATAACTGGTACCTCCAAAGCATTAGCTTCTGCAGCCACAAGGCCAAAGCCTTCTCTTTTTGTTGGTAACAAGAGAACATCAAAATGAATAATATAATTTTCGGGATTTAATTGTTGACCAAAAGAATAAATATCTTTTCCTTCAGTTAGATTGTATTTTTTAAGAAGTAAATTGTAATATCCTTTACTCTCGTCAGGTCCGACAACAAAACCTATAACTGGTATGTTATTTAATTTACATTTTAATATGATATTTAGATAGTTATCAATTCCTTTGTCTTTTAAAAGTCTCCCTACAAAACCAATAACATATTTGTTGTGTGTAAGTTCCTTTATTTTATTTGTGCTTTGATTTATATTTAAAGGATTAAATTGGTTTTGGTAATCTATTCCGTTAATGGTACCATTTTCGATTACAGAAATTTTTTTCCTTCGACAATACTTATTTTCTATGGCAAACTTCATAAGACTATTTGAAACAGCGAATATTTGAGTCGAAAGAAAGCATGTTAATCGCTCCATCCAATACAATAAGCCCTTATTAACATTATTCCCATAAGATGAAACTAAACCGTGCATTTGATAAATAATGTTTTTCTTAAATAATATACGTGCCGCTAATGCTCCAAGCAAAGACGCTTTTGGAGTGTGTAAATGAATAATATTAGGTTTATATTTTCCAAAGACCCATAATAATTGAAAAAAACAACTAATATCATTGTAAAGAGAAATGTTTCTTTTGAAATTTATATTAATTAACTGAACATCGTTGTGTCTTTCTTTAAACTTTTGATTGAACTCGTTATCCGAAGGCATGATAACAATAACCTCAACACCCTTTGATACCATGTAATCTAGCTGTCCATTCATGAAAAAGAATGCAGACATTGGCGCTGAAAAAACATGAATTAGTTTCATTTATAATATAGTTATAAATATTTGAATTTAAAACCAAAAAAAACTAAGATATAATCTTAAGATGGTAATAATTATATTATTCATTTTTATTTTACACCATTAAATAATCTATTAAATAAATAACTCGTTATTGTAGGATGGAAGTATAAATTACTATTTAAATCATTCTTAAGAATTAAAATCTTATTGTCTTTAATTTGATCTATGGCATCTTCTAAACATAACAACCCTTCTTTTAATTGCAGCAATGGATAGGTACAAAAGTTATCTTCTCTCGATTTACTTATTATTCTTTGAGAAATAATACTTCCAGTGTCTATACCAGGATCAACTATATGTGCAGTAACTCCAAAATGCTTCTTATCTTTATTAACTAATGCCCAATATCCCCCATGAACACCTCTATATTTTGGAGTAATTCCAACATGCAAATTTATCAAAGGTACACCTACATCTAATAATATATTTTTTTTAATAATTCTTGTACCATAAACAATTATTAAATCTACAGTTTTGGACTTAACATATTCAATAACACTCTTGTCATTTATTGAACTCGGTCTTAAAATGTTATCAAAATCATTTAATGAGTTTATATCTAAATCTGCAATTAATTCTTTTCTTCTTTTTTTAGACTCTAACTTAAGAAGAGGAATTATTACTTTCATAAACGCAACTTGCAAAAAAACCCTTAAATACCCAAGTTTTTTTACCCTACGCATTAAGAGTAATTTCTTAGAGATAGGTGCATCTAAAACAATTCCCTCTAACTTATATTTTTCTTTTAAAAATGAGTAAACAATATTACTGCTCTCACTCTTTCCACAAAATAAAATTACTCTCATTTATTTTAAAATTCCCAAAGTTAAATTTGTCATTGTCATACTCTTAAAATCATACTTATTATTCAATTTCTTATATTCCTTCAGTATTTCCTCTAGATTATAAAAATTTTCTTCAATATTTGAACCAAAATTATGAGGATGCCACCATAAATGAAACACTTCATTTTTTTTAGCTGCATGTTTCATGCTTCTGATGATTCTTTTTCTTTTAAAGGATTCAAAAAGAGATAAAGATTTATTATGAGGCCTTAAAAATCTACTTGAGGGAATATTGATTAATTCAACTTCAGCGTTGATCAAACTCTTTTGACTATATGTATTATGTCCGGTTATGTTAAAATAAGAATCAGCAATTCTTACAAGTCGCATTAATTTTATTAAATACTTATTATAATTTTTTAAACTTAAATTATAAATCACACTTTTTTCATTTCCTCTGTACGATAAAATACCCATCTCTTTACAAATCTTAAGATATTCTGTTTTAATTTGATTTTTAGGAAAAACGATACTTTGTAAATTTACCTTTGAATTTTTTGCAATATTTTTTGCTGATTTTAAATCTTCATAAAACTGTTCTTTTGTTTGCCCTTCTTCTGAACAATTATAATGACTGTAGGTATGGGTCCCTACTTCATGATTACCATCTTGATTTATTCTTTCAATTATTGACTTACCAAAATGAAAGTTATCTTCTATTTCATTTTCTCCAATATCAATAATTAAATGGTATGGATTTAAGTTTTGATTACTGTAGGTAGGTCTTTTTTTAGGGCTATAACTTAGTAATTCTTTCTTTGTTTCCGCGAATAACATACCTACCGTTGCAAAAGTAAGTTTAATATCATATTTTTTACTTAAGAGCAATAGTCTATCAATTACAACATTTACATTTTTTAAATTATTTGAATAGGATTCTAAAGGTATTGAGTCGAATACCCCCCAATGCAATTCAAAATCTAGCGATATTATAAACTTTCCTGCTTTACTCATATTTTCTTTTTAACCAAAAAAAATTAATCTAAACCTGGTATTTTTATTTTATTAATTATGTTTAATTCTTTTTGATTTATGGTTTTATATATTTCATCTAAATCCATATTTCTTCTTTTTAATAAAATATTAGTTTTCCCAATGAGTGATAAAACATATACTATAACTGTTTTAAGGTATGATTTTATAATTAATTGTTTTTTATTTTGGCCAGCATATTTATGAAACAAATTCCTCTCCACACCATAAGCTCTCAGTAATTTGCTAGAAGTTACATTCCCCTCTTCTCTATAGTAGTATAAAGGTTCTTTTAACAAAGTTATATTAAAATCCTTGTTATAACTAGTTCTAACCCACAATTCATAATCTTGTGCTGTTTGCAGTCCAGTATTATATTGGTTTCTTAAAAACCATTCTTTCCTACCTAAAATAGCAGCGTGCAAAACACCACTTCCTCGTTTGTTTAGCAAATCATCCAGCGAAACTTCATTTGATATAGGTGATCTTACTCCTAAACATGTTGAATCGTTTGATATTGAAAAATTACCTGTTGAAACTAAATCAATATCAGGAAATTCATCTAAAATCTTTTTCTGTTTCTCAAATCTAGTAGGAGACATTAAATCATCTGCATCCATTCTTCCTATCAAATCATATTTTGCCAAATGAACTATTTCATTTAATCTAGCCGCTAATTTTTTATTTTTACCGTCTGAAAATACACGAACCCTTGGATCATCGACAGATTTTGCGATTTCTAAGGATTGATCTGTAGAACCATCATCCATTAAAATTAATTCCCAATCTTGGTAGGTTTGAGCGAAAACGGAACGAATGGCATCAGCTAAATACTTCTCGGCATTATAAAACGGCATACCTATGGTTATAGACATGTTTAAAAAATTGAATTATTCAAGAGGTAAGGATTTAAATTGGACATTTGGTTAATGTAAAGAGCATAAAATATTAAATGTATTATGTAAAAACAAAGCCTTACAAAACGTAATCTAAAAATTGGAACACATTGAAATACGATAGGCCAAATTAAAATATGTCCTAGTGATAAATATAAGGACATCCTTAAAAAATTAACGTCACTACTCGTGGTAACCACTACTAAATAAATTATTGCATAAAGAATACACATGTTTAGATAAATATTATATTCGAACATCCTGGCAGTTACTATCTTAGTTCTAAAATAAATCAATAAAAAGGATATAGAAATAAAATAGATAGCTAAAAGATAACCTCCTGAAGCACCTCTGTCTATATATTCGAGATATCGTGCTTCTGCCGAAGCATCAAGTAAGCTCAAAAATCTTGATATAAATGTAAATGACAAAAAAGAAATTCCTGAAAATAAAAACAAGTTTCGATATGAAAAATTTAACTTTAAAACGAAGTATATCGGTATCATAAATAAGATTGTTTTATGAAATAATATTCCTGTTAAAACAACAACAAAATACTTAATTTTATGTTTCTCTAATAGGTAATAGATTGCTAGACCAAAAACAGAGGCAGCGATCGCTTGTCTTGCACCATTAAAAAAAAACAAATACGTTCCTAGAGTAATATAAATAAATACTGAAAGACTTATGTTGCTAGAGAGTCTATATATAACAAAAAGCGAAAGCAACACTGAAATTAAAGAAATTACAAAAAATAAGCTCCAATATTCGTAAGAAATTAAGAGTGCTAATTGCTCAATTAATAAATATCCTATTTCTATATTTGTGATTCTATCAAAAATACTCTCTTGAATATACCTCGATCTATTAAACATCCCAATATAGTTGTTACCATCTGTTCCAACGTCACCTGATCGGATAGCTGCAAATATTACTAAAATAACACCAGCCAAAAATAATATTTTTATATTAGGCCTGTATACAATGAAGTTTTTTGAAAAATTCAAAACAAAAATTACAAGTGCTAATAAAATGAAGTATGCTAGCATTTATTATTTATCAAAATTTTTCAATATGGTTTGGATAACCTCTTTATGTGCTTCACATCGTATTATATTTTGAGAAGTTCGTATGGCTCTTTTACTGTAAAAAGTGGCTATTAATTTATTTTTTAGAATTCGGTTAATATGAATAAAATATCTTCCAAAACCAAAAAGATAAGGCAAGTATAATGCTTTTTTCTCTTCACAAAATGCTATCCAATTTTGATCAACAAACTCAAAATTGGATATATTTTGTGATTTCTTCCTTAGCAGTTTAATTAATTCTTCTGATTTTTCTTTACTTAAAAGCCTAATTCCGCTTTTAGTGGCTGTAATGGGCATTAATTTAATGTAAGGTTTATTAGAACCGCTCTCAAAAACAAGTTTTAGTAATAAACCTTGATTCCATGAATCATTTCCTTCTCTGTATCCAAAAAGTGTATTTCCTTGTCCATATAAAATAGTACCTTCATTGTAGTCCTCTATTGAACCAATACAATGACTATGCTGACACGTCACTAAATCTGCTCCTTTTTCTATAAATTTTCTGCATTTTTTTTGAAGGAGAGGACTAGGATATTCATAATATTCAATTCCGCCGTGATATTGAATAATAAGGTAATCAACTTGTTTACGAAACTCAGCTATTCTGTCAAAATCTTCGTAAGGATCTAAAAAACTAGCCCCATACTCGGTATCTGATGCCACATTAAACTCTTGCTCCGCAAAGGTTATTACACCAATTTTATAACCATTCACTACTTTTACATATGGCTTTTTGGCTTCAGTTAGGTTTTTGCCAGCTCCAAAACAATCTATATTATTTTCCTTACATGCATTTATTGTTGATAATACGCCAGATTCCCCACAATCTTTTATATGGTTATTTGCTAAACTAACAGCTTGTATACCAGACTTTTTTAAGACTTTAATAAAATCTGTTTTACCATAAAGAACTGGACCTGCTTTTTTGATAGCATTTGGATTGTCTGTTAAAACAAACTCTAAATTTCCTAATACAAAATCAGCTTTATCAAAAACTGGAATTACATCATTAAACAGAGCATTTTTATCTTGAGATTCAAAATATCCTTTGGTGTCTAGTGTAGGACATAAATCTCCACATATAATTATTTCTAAGCTTTGTTTATTCATGCCTTACTTATTACGCTTGAATACTTGTTTTTCATTTTAATAAATCTTTTTTCAAAAAAATTAAATGAAATGTATGAAAGTAAAATTGTTTACTGTCGTCATATTTAATAGAAAAAATTGCATAAACAACTATACAAAGTAATAAATATAAAAAATACAAGGGCCATATCCTTAAGACTCTTTCTTCTAATGTAAAAGTTTTTAATATTTATATCTTCAAGTTCTGTTTTATCTTTTTCTTTTAATAATAAAAATGTAATTTAAAACCCACTAAGTGTAAAAAACATTGTAACTCCAAATGAAGCTAAATTCAATGATTTCCCTAAGGAACTCTATCCAAAATGGCTTAAATCTCCCATAACATGTGAAATCAGAACAGCAAAAGCAGCAAAAGCTCTAATACCATTTAAACCTCTAAAATGAATTACTTTTTTCATTAAGTCATTAACTTATATAAATTTTCTATTCTTTTTGTATTTGATCTACTGTCAAACCCTTTAGAAGTTATACTTTCTTTTATATCTTTAAAATTAGGATTCTCTCTTGGTAAATCTTTAATAGCTAATGTCCAATTAGAGACCTCAAAATTATTTAAGAACTTTACAAAACCAAAGCCCATATCGACAGATTTTGGGAAGCCATTATAAAGAACACAAGGAACACCTGCCGCTTGGGCTTCTACAGCTACTAAACCAAACCCTTCTTGTAAAGCTGGTCCAATAAAAACATCAAAACTATTCATTACTACAGGTATATCATCTCTAACTCCCAAATATTTTATTTTATCTAATAATTTATATTGCTCTGCTTTATCAAATATTTCTTTAAGATATTCTGGTTGCTCATCTCTTCCTGCAAAAACAAACACAAAGTCTATATGTTCTTTTTGGAAATCATTTAAGACATCCATAATAAAATCTACATTCTTATGGCGTACTACTCTACCAACATTTCCAAAAACAATTGTTTGCTCATTGATTTTATAAGATTCTCTTAGTTTATCAACATCTTTATTTAATACAGCTTGATATACTTCTACGTCCACAGCATTCTTTATAATTGAAGACTTCTCTGGAGTCAATAGTTTTTTATAAAATAAGCTTTCATTTGCTTCTTGTGAGCATCCCCAATAGTTGGTTGCATATTTTGAAATTAAATATTTTTGAAACTGCAATTCTAACTTACTAACAAGTACATAAGGTAATGATCCTCTAAATTTTAAATCGGCATGAGAATGAACAATAATATTTTTAACGCCAGCCTTTTTTGCGGCTAATGCTATAACACCTGATTTTGCATTCATATGGATATGCACTATGTCTGGTACTCCGTTACCCTCAATTATTTTCTTAAACTCTTTTATATACTTAAGAAAACCTACATCCCATTGGGTACCAATATGCAAAACTTCTCCTCCAAGTGTTTCAATTTCATTATCAAAATCACCTTTTCTAATACCTTCATTTAGTTTGTAATTCACCAAAAAATCAAAATGAAAATCACTTGAAATATTTCTATAAATATCCATGAGCATCACCTCTGCTCCACCTCGGTTCATAGCTCCTGTAATTTGTAAAACCTTTATTTTATTTTTACTCATGGAATCTTAAATAATAGGTTTTGGTAAAACTAATAAATCGCCAAGAATAGCATCATATTCTATTGGTGTAAAATCAGGTAGTCCGCTTTTAGGGTAAAAGGTCATTTCTCCAAAAATAACCTTTCCATTAACCTCGTAAAAATCTACGCGAACAAAAGGGAACTCTCCGACAAGATCTTCCGCAATGGCAATCATTTCTTTTAATTTAGTTGGAGCCTTTATTGAAATATCTGGGCGAGGAATAAGATCTTTTCCAAAAGGTTGAATATTCCAATCTAAATCATAAAAATTTTGTGCATGATTTTTAGTCTCTCTGCCCTTATTTGCTTGCACAAAATGTACTTTCCCGTTAAAACAGAAAAACTTATAATCCATTAATTGTCCACTGCTATCCGTTAAAAATTCTTCTACAATTAATCGTGGCTTCATACTCTTGTAAGGCCATTCTCTTCCTGGCCAAAAGATGTTATTGTGCAACCAAATATTCATGATTTTTTTCCACCAAAACCAGTTAATATTATTTTTGCTCGTACAAATTAAATTCCAACCGCTACCATGAGTGGCTTTTACTACAAATTTATCTGGAAGTTCTTTAATTTTAAAATCACTTATAGAATCATAAACTTTAATAACATTACTTAATAAATTTTTATACCCTTCACCAATTAAATAATCTCTTACTTCCACTTTATCAGCACAAACGGTCATTAAAGGATTATGATAATACAGTTTCATCCATTGTAATTTCTCACTGAAGGTTTTTGGATTATCTAAATTTGGTGTTTTTCCACAATAATCTTTATATAGCTTAATTATAGCATCTTTATCAGAATATGTTTTTAAACTTTTAATTCCTTTTCTTTTTTGGTCAAGAGACCACAAATAAAATAAGTATGGATTTTTATTTTTTAAGCTTACCAGAAATGCTCGCATTTATACTTTAATTTTTCTGTATACCATCCTTAATAGTTTCCAAAAAGAAAATTTTATTTTACTTACAGAATCACCTTTTAATGATTTTAAGAAGTATTTTGCCTGTGGTCTTACAAGATTCGTTGTGTTTATAAAATTATAATGAGTTTCTTTTAGTCTTTCGTTAATTAATTTTAAGCCCTCATCTTTATACTCACTTTTAATAGTGTCAAACATACCAGAAAAAAAATTTATTTGTTGTGTATAAAATTCATTTTTATAGGTATCAAATAACCCTTGCTTTTTTAAATAGACTTCTACAATATCCATTACATACAACAAATGAAATAATTTTTTATCTTTTTTTGCTGTTGTTGCGTTGGGTTGTTGACGATAAAAAGCCAATCTTTCTGGTAAAATCGAAACCTCATCTATTTGTGTTACTAAATTCCAATGCACGGGTATGTCCTGCCGAGTGTACCCTTTTGGAAAGTGTATTTTAAGTTCTCTTGCTTTTTCTGTTCTAATGAGTTTTACCCAGGTAAAAGAAGGTCTTTTTAATAGCGCTTTCTTATCATTAGGATTTAATCCTAAAAGATCTGATGTTTGCTTTTGTAATTTAGGAATTTCCTTTACATCATAAAAAGGTAAATAATCCCAATAAACGATATCACTAGATTCCTTTTCTATTAATTCTATAGCTTTTTCAAAAAGAGTTGTATCATACATATCATCACCATCTAAAAAGGTGATGTATTTTCCTTTGGCTAATTTTAAAGACTCATTTCTTGCAACAGCAAGACCCTCATTAATTTCTTTAGCGATTACTTTTATTCTATCGTCGTGAGCCTCATATTCTCTAAGCATTTCTAAGGTATTGTCTGTAGAGCCATCGTCAATACAAATAATCTCAATATCTTTTAAAGATTGATTCACAATGCTGTTTAAACTTTCTTCTATAAAATCCTCTACATTGTAGGTTGACAATGTGACTGAAACAAGGGGTAGTATATTAGTTTGCATTGTTTTTAAATAATAATTCCTGAAACATCGTTTTCCACCTTTTTACCATTATTTGTGTGTTAAAAACAGCTAAATAATCTCCTCTTATTCGTTTTGACATTTTAAATAATAATTCTCTATCCTCATACAGTTCTATTATTGTTTTTGATATTTCTTCAACATCTTTCTCTACAATAAAACCATTCTCTCCAGATTTTATAACTTCATGTGGCCAGCCTATATCTGTAGATATTGAAGGAACATCCATTAAACTAGCGTCTCCAAATAGTGATGGACCAGCATCTGCATCTGAAGCAATAACAATAACATCTATATCTTCATAAAAATATGGCAGAGTTTCCATCGGCCCTGAAAATCGTGTTTTGAATTGAATTTGAGGGTGTGTTTTTTGTGCTAATTCGATAGCTGGAATGATATGTGAATATAATCCTTTAAACTCTCTGTTAGGGTTTCCTGTCCAACCAACATTCAATATCTCTGAAGTATTTTTTAGTTTTACAGTTTGCCTTTTAAATAATTCGGCATCAATTACTCCATTAGCATAATATACATTGGATAAAATTTCTTGATAGTACTCTTTAATTAATTGTGAACCACAGACGATTGCATTAGTATCTTCGAAAAACCTCTTTTTAAATTCCTCTATACTTCCAGAAAAATTTGAATTAGAAGGAGGAAATCCATCTGTATAAATTCCTTTTACAACACACTTTGCCTTAAAATCGAGCTTCATATGTTCTGGAAAATAAAAGCCTAAAAAAACCACAATATCATAAATGCCATCTTTTTTAACATGTTGATACCTTTTCTTTTCTTTATACGTTTTTATCCAATTTTTTGGATTTTTTGACTTCTTAATTGTATTAAATTTTAAATAATCGCAATACACATCAAATTCATCAGAGAGATTATTTTTGATAAACTGCTGTATTTCATAGTACGCCCAATTTGGAAAATCTGCAATAATTAGTACCGAAGGTTTCATATTATATTTTACTTCTAAGTTTAACTATAAGTTTATTTATTTCTTTTACTTCCTCAAACTTAAATACAAAAGTCAATATATAATAACTTAACGGCCCAACAAATAAGGCTGTAAGCAATTTAAGCATATTTGAAGTAATAAAATATATTGAAGCAAACACAGTAAACCCCATTAATAATGAAACTAATAATACGGGAATAAGATCTTTTATTTGATTGAAAAAACTATAGTCAATTAGTTTTTTAGAATAATAGGTGTTTAAATATAAAGAAATAATAGAACATACTATTTGGCCAATAATTAACGCTTTAACACCAAATGAAAATGTAATTAATACGGTTATAGCTATCAATAATTTTTTATATATTTCTAATTTTAAAAATAGATCTGAGCGCCCTTTAACTTTTAGTACATTTAAATTTATAGCATGTATTGGGTACAAAACACCTACAAAACAAAGAAGTTGAAGAAATGGTGCTGCATTTATCCATTTATCAGTTAGTACTACAATTATTAATGGTGACGCTGTAACAGCTAATCCAATCATTAGTGGGAATATAATAAATGCCGAAAAACGAATAAATTTTTTATAATAATGCTCTAATTTTTTTTTCTGATCTTGAATTGAACTCAATACTGGGAAGGTGACTCTTTGTAATATGACAGTGATCGTTTCAGAAGGTAATTGTTGAAATTGATTTGCTCTGGTATAATAGCCAAGTTCTTTTACATTATAAAATTTTCCAATAACAATAAGATAAATATTATTAAAAACAGCATTTAATAATCCGGAAAAAAGCAATTTTGAGCCAAAAGAAAACAATGAATTAAACGATTTTTTTGAAAAAATTAACTTTGGCCTCCAACGAGTTAAAATAAATAACAACAATGTATTTATACTACTTTTTAATATCCCTTGTGTAACTAATGCCCATACTCCCCAGTCCATGTAAGCTAAATAAATTCCAATACTACCACTAATAATAACTGATGTTAATGTGGCTTTAGTCTGCAGTTTAAAATTTAAGCTTTTTGACAATTTAGCTATTTGAACAATAGAAAATGAAGAAAAAATAATATTAAGCCCAATAACCTTTGTGAGATTTTCTAAAATTGGTTCTGCATAAAATACTGCTATTGGTTTTGCTAGAAAAAACAGTATTCCATAAATCAGTATAGCTGTTAATATGTTAAAATAAAAGACTGTATTATAATCTTTTTCAGTAGTATTCTTTTTTTGAATCAATGCTTGAGAAAAACCGCTATCGATCAAAGATTGCGATATCGACATAAAAATAGCTATCATACCTATCAAACCATAGTCTGAAGGAAATAATATACGTGCTAATATAATGCCTAATAAAAATTGAACCCCTTGAACCGAAAAACGTTCAATGGTACTCCATAATAATCCATTAAGTGTTTTATTTTTTAAAGTACTCAATTTTGTATTTTTATTTCACTTTTTAAATTACACCTATTTTTTGCTTTAGAAGTATTTCAATAAGTGAAACACACATTTGTTATATATACTTAATGATAATTTGATATATTTTTTAATTATTCATATTTCTTTAACTATTAATCCTAAATCAGAGGTAATAAATTTATGTAGGACAACTTATTACTTTTCATTTTTTAATTCTATTTTAATAAATATCTTTTTACCGGTTTCCTCATCAATAAAATAAGCATTATTAAATTCTCCATGAGTTAATGCTCTGAGTTTATTAATAAAATCTCTTGTACTTATTACTTCATCCAAGTCTAGTTTACATAGTTTATTAAAATCTGTCTTTAAAAATAATTCGCCTTCATTTTCAGGTTTTATTGTTTGATAATTATCGTTTATGATCTTTACAATATTTTCTTTCAATAATTCAACCTCTTTCTTAACTACTTTGTTATAAAGCGTTTCAGAGGTGTCAAAAGAGTTTTTATCTACCAAAGATCGAGCTATAATATCACCATGGTCCAGTTGATTATCAATTTCATGAATAGTAGCTCCAATAGGTAAATTTTTGATAATCGCAAAAACTTGAGGATACCAGCCTCTATTTATCGGGTTATAACCAGGATGCACATTAATACATTTAACTTGTGAGACCATTTTTTCAGGAAAAATTTGTTTTGAATGTATAGAAATCACCAAATCAAAATTTGATGTAATTTCATTAATAGCAGTTGATTTTTTTAAATCAAAAATTTTGATATTCTGCTCTAATGATTTTTCAAAATTCAATTTGTTTGAAAAAGGACTAATTGAATAAGTCCAATTTATTGAAGAATAATTTAAACCTTTAATTATTATTTCAAATTGATTAGCCATCCATAAATTATCTGTTATAATTAATATATTATTATACATTTTGATTTATTATTTTACAAATATTATCTAAATCCAATATACCTAAACTGCAATACAAGGGTAAACATAGAATCCCTTTTGCAATACTTTCTGATATTGGCATTGAAATTTTTTCCACATAATTTAGCGTATTCAAAGATGGATAAAAGTAACGTCTTGGGTAAATATCGGCTTCATTTAATTTTTGCTTTACTTCTAACAATACTTCTTCAGATTCAAAAATAATAGGATAATAACTATAATTCCAAGAAGTACCTTCTCTTAGTTTAAGCTTGGATATTTTTGTAAAATTTAAGTTGTTATTGTAGTGGTCAACAACTTCTTTTCGAGATTTAAATATTTCATTTATATGAGGCAAAACAGCTAAACCCATTGCAGCTTGCAGTTCACTCATCTTAGCGTTTATGCCTAAACCATGAAAATTTTCAGGACCGTTATGTCCAAAATTGTGGCTATTAAATAATTTTTTATTCAATTGCTCATCCTTACAAAAAAAAGCACCGCCTTCACCTGTATGAAAAATTTTGGTAGCATGGAAGCTACAGGTACTTACATCTCCATGTTCAAATAAACTTTGCCCTTTGTAATGCACTCCAAAACAATGGGCAGCGTCATAAATAACCTTTAAATTATTTTTTTTTGCAATAGCCTCAATAACCAATACATTACATGGATTCCCAAATACATGAGTTGCAAGAATAGCGGTGGTTTTTGATGTAATCGCTGCCTCTATTTTTGTTTCATCTATAGTTAAATACTCTGGATGGATATCCACAAAAACTGGAGTACACTTTTCCCAAACAATGGCGGCAGTAGTAGCCACATAGCTAAAAGGAGTGGTAATTACTTCTCCTCCCTTTGCCAAAAGGTTTAATGCTATTTGTATCGGTAAAGTCCCGTTTGTATTTAGGGTGATATTTGAAACTTTTAAATGTGCCTTTAGTTTAGTTTCAAGTTCAAGTGTCAACTCACCTCTGTTAGTTAACCACTGGTTTTTCCATATACGTTTCAGTTGGTTTTGATATTCGTCAAATGGTGGGAAATATGTTTTTGTTACGTTAACCATTAATTTGTTTGTTTAAGGATATTTTTATTTACTAACTTGCTTTAAATATTCATAATAATCTCCTTTTAAATCTCGTACATCTTCTATGATTTTCTCTTTTGTAATCCAATAATAATTCAGTGCTATTTCTTCCAAACAAGCAATTTTAAGTCCTGTACGTTTCTCTACAGCTTTTACAAATTCCGTTGCTTCAGTTAGGGCTTCATGAGTCCCCGTGTCTAACCAGGCAAATCCTCTACTTAGAATTTCCATTTTTAATTGTGCTTGATTTAAATATGTTTGATTGACTGAAGTAATTTCCAGTTCGCCCCTTTGAGATGGTTTTACATTTTTTGCAATTTCTATAACCGAATTTGGATAAAAATACAAACCTACCACCGCATAATTAGATTTTGGATTTTGGGGCTTTTCCTCGATACTAATGACCTTTTTCTCTGCATCAAATTCTGCAACGCCGTACCGTTCTGGATCTTGTACATAATTTCCAAAAACAATAGCGGTTGCCTCTTCTTTTACATTTTTAACAGCATTAATTAATAATTTCTGTAAGCCTGCACCATAAAAAATATTGTCTCCTAATACCAAACAAACATCGTCATTTCCAATAAATTTTTCACCAATTATAAAAGCTTGTGCTAAACCATCTGGTGAAGGTTGTTCTTTGTAAAATAATTGAATCCCTAACTGACTTCCATCTCCTAATAAGGATTCAAAATTTGGCAAATCTTGTGGGGTTGAAATGATTAAAATTTCGCGTATCCCAGCCAACATTAGTACAGATAAGGGATAATAAATCATTGGCTTATCGTAAATAGGAAGCAATTGTTTACTCACCACCTTGGTTAAGGGGTGTAACCTCGTTCCTGATCCTCCTGCTAATACAATGCCTTTCATGAATTATTGATATTGTTGTTGATAATAATTTTGATAATTTCCAGAAGTCACATTTTTCAGCCAATCCTCATTGTTTAAATACCAATCAATAGTTTTAGATAGACCTTCTTCAAAAGTGACACTAGGTGACCAGCCTAATTCTTTATGTATTTTAGAAGCATCAATAGCATAACGCAAATCATGGCCTGGTCGATCTTTAACATAGGTGATGAGTTGTTCACTAGTCCCTTCAACATTACCTAGTTTAGCGTCCATCTGTTGACAAAGAAGCTTAACCAAATCAATATTTTTCCATTCATTAAAACCACCAATATTATAGGTTTCTTGATTTTCACCTTTATGAAACACTAAATCAATGGCCATAGCATGATCTATCACATACAACCAATCTCTAGTATAGTTGCCATCGCCGTAAACAGGTAAAGGCTTTCCATTTAAAATGTTATTTATAAATAATGGAATCAATTTTTCTGGAAATTGATTTGCTCCGTAATTATTTGAACAGTTAGAAATTACAAAAGGCATTCCATAGGTTTCACCATAAGCTCTTACAAAATGATCTGAGCTCGCTTTGGAAGCTGAATAGGGTGAATTTGGGTCGTATGATGTGTCTTCTCTAAACAACCCTGTTTCTCCTAAAGAACCATATACCTCATCTGTACTTACATGATAAAATAATTTTCCTTCCCAATCCCCTTGCCATAACTTTTTAAAAGAATTTAAAAGAATCATGGTTCCTAAAATATTTGTTTTTGCAAAAGCCAATGGATCTGAAATGGATCTATCCACATGAGATTCAGCTGCCAAATGGATAACTTTTTCAAATTTATATTCTTGAAACAGCTCCATTATAAAAATTTCATCTGTAATATCTCCCTTAATAAATGTATAGTTTTCCTTATCTTTTATATCAGATAAATTTTCTAGATTCCCTGCATAAGTTAATGCATCCAAATTATAAATTTGGTATTCTGGATATTTATTTACGAATACACGTACCACATGTGAGCCTATAAAACCAGCTCCTCCCGTAATTAATACTGTCTTTTTATTCATTTTAATTTATTTTAAAAGAACTCTTAATGAATCCCTCCACATTGGAACTTGCAAATTATGATTCATTCTAATTTTATCGGTCAGCATTACACTATATTGAGGCCGTTTGGCTAAAGTTGGATATTGACTTGTTGGTATATCAATAACTCTTACATCCATGCCTTTTATTTTAAAAATAGCCTTTGCAAACTCAGACCAGCTGCAAGTCCCTGAATTGGCAAAATGATAAATTTCAACCTGCTCGTTCTTTATTTGAGGGAGTATTTCTAAAATCGCCTTTGCCAAATCACAGGCATAAGTGGGTGATCCGATCTGATCACTAACCACACTTATTTCTTTATGCTCCTGTCCGATTCGTAGCATGGTTTTTACAAAATTACTACCAAAATTAGAATATACCCAAGAAGTGCGAATAATAATAGAATTAGCAGGGTTAATGGCTTGCATCGCTAATTCTCCATCCAATTTAGTTTGTCCATA
>Ga0206131_10002296_pt1 | contig 23383 bp, 22 predicted proteins | sample Helgoland_Spring_FD_148636 | JGI IMG/M metagenome (GOLD analysis project Ga0206131, IMG submission 148636) | Pelagic subsurface seawater microbial communities from Kabeltonne, Helgoland, North Sea - Helgoland_Spring_Bloom_20160517_1 | ecosystem: Environmental > Aquatic > Marine > Epipelagic ...
GATTTTGCTCCAGCGTTTGTTGCCGTCCTGCTCGAGATCGATGAGGAGTCGGGTGACTTCGCCATGGATCAGGGGGGTGCTGAATTTCATAGCGAGACCCTGTGCGAGATTGAGTGAGCCCGGCTCCCAGCCTTCTGTAGACGAGACCAGGTCCTCGGAGCCTTTGAATAGCTCGCGGTGAGCCTCCGGTATGGCGCAGGTGGCGTTGGGGCAGGTGATGAGGATGGAAGGCATCGTGTCCCACCAGCATACGGGAATCGAGATACTGTGCAACGTACGAGATTGTTACTTCTGCGTTCAAAGGGGCAGCAATGCCAAAAAGCCTTTTGACGAGAGCGTAATACGGGTGTCTTTCTGTCCCCCATGTCTGACCCGCTTTTTGAATCCCTGCAAATGGGGGCGTTTACGCTTCCGAACCGAATTGTAATGGCACCCCTGACTCGGTGCCGCTCTTCTGAAGGACGTGTTCCGAACGAACTGATGGCGGAGTATTACTCGCAGCGCAGTGGTTTTGGGATGATTCTGACCGAGGCCACCTCGGTGGATGCGATGGGTGTGGGATATCCGGATACGCCGGGGATATGGTCGGGGGAGCAGGTGGCCGGCTGGAAGTGGGTCACGGAGCGGGTGCATGGAAATGGAGGATTGATTCTTTCTCAGCTATGGCATGTCGGGCGGATGTCGGATCCGATCTATCTGGATGGGAAAAAACCCGTCGCACCGAGTGCGGTGAGACCTGCGGGGCATGTCAGCCTGGTGAGGCCGGAAAAGGGTTTTGAGGAGCCGCGAGCGCTTTCCACCGAGGAGGTCAAGGCGGTGGTACAGCAATACAAGCTCGGGGCAGAGAATGCGATGAAGGCGGGCTTCGACGGCGTGGAACTGCACGGTGCGAACGGCTACCTGATCGACCAATTCCTGCAGGACACGACCAACAAGCGGGAGGACGAATACGGTGGTTCGGTGGAGAACCGGATGCGATTCATGCTGGAGGTTGTGGATGCGGTTGTTTCCGTGTGGGGCGCGGATCGGGTGGGAATGCACCTTGCGCCGAGGGCGGATGCACACGACATGGGGGATTCGGATCTGGCGGGGCTTTTCCTTAACGTTGCGGAGGAACTCGGGGAAAGGGGCTTGGCCTTTATCTGTGCGCGGGAAAACTTTGGCGAGGCACCGCTTGGCCCGAAGATGAAGGACGCTTTCGGTGGTGCATACATCGCCAATGAGGGTTTTACGGAGGAGACCGCCCGCGAGGCAATTTCATCGGGGAAAGCGGATGCTGTCGCTTTCGGGAAAGCTGCCATCGCAAATCCGGATTTGGTGGAGCGGTTCCGCAGCGGCAAGGCACTCAACGAGCCGCAGCCCGAGAGATTCTACGGTAGCGGGCCGGAGGGATACACGGATTATCCATTCCTTGGCACAGCCTGAAAATTAGGTAGTCTTGCTTACATGAAAAAAATATTAGCATTCAGCGGCAGCCTCCGGGCTGGCTCATTCAATCAGAAACTCGTGAAGATCGCAGCCGATGGAGCGCGTGAAGCAGGCGCCGAGGTGACGGTGATTTCGCTCGCCGATTTCGCCATGCCGATCTTCGACGAAGACCTTGAGGAGAAGGAAGGCAAGTTGCAGAAAGCGAAGGAGTTGAAACAGCTTTTCATTGATCACGATAGCTTGCTCATCGCCTCGCCCGAGTACAACAGCATGATTTCAGCTGCGCTGAAAAACGCCATCGACTGGGTGTCCCGGCCTGATTCTGAGGACGAGAAACCACTCTCGGCGATCGCCGGGAAAACAGCAGCGATTATCTCGGCATCTCCGGGTGGATACGGTGGATCGAGGAGCCTCGGTTTCCTGCGGCCCTTCCTTGAGAACGTGAAGGTTACTGTGATCGAGGAACAATTCAGTCTGGGAACCGCCCATGAGGCCTTCGCCGAGGACGGGAGCCTGCTGGATGCGGAAAAGGCAGCTGAAGTTAAGGCTATTGGCGGAAAGCTCGCCGGAGCTTGATTCCGGGCGGGTGCGGCCGGCGGCGATGATTTCGTTTTCGGGGTGAGGTTGGCGTGTTGTTTCGCGTCCTGACTGGCTCAGTTCGCTTTGTGGCGGATGAGTTTCCAATCGCCGTGGCGAAGGTCCAATCCGCTTTTCACCCCGGCTCCGCAGTTGTCCTGTTGGAGAAGGATTTTCATGGGACTATCGTAGCTAGTGAAAAGGGCTACGCAATTGGATATGCCTGCCGGTGGATGATCTAATCAGGAGACATGGATGCAGGCGGACAGCCCGGTCAATCCCCCATGCAGATGCCGACCGCTTTCGCGGCTTTTACGACCTCACCGTCGGGCTCGACGAGATGGAGTTTGTTGACGGCGTCCTCGATGGGGACGGAATCGACATGGTATGACTGGTAGGAAACCATGCGGCCGAAATTGCCTTCCTCAGCCAGTTTGACCGCCATGACACCGAAGCGCATGCCCAGGATACGGTCGAAGGCGGTGGGTGCACCACCGCGCTGGAGGTGGCCTAGCGTGGTCGAGCGGGTATCCTTTCCGGTGAGTTTCTGGAGCTGCTCCGCGACCTGTTCGCCGATGCCGCCGAGGCGGACTTCGCCGAGACATTCCTTGTCGAGGACTACGAGGCCGCCTTCTGGCATTTTCGCCCCTTCGGCTACGACGATGAGGGTGGCGTGGTATCCTTGGGCGTCTCGCTGCTTGATGAAATCCGCGACGGTCTGGAGGTTGAAGGGGATTTCTGGCAGAAGGATGACGTTCGCGCCGCCCGCCATGCCACCCCACAGGGCGATCCATCCGGCGTGTCGGCCCATGACCTCCAGTATCATGACACGCTTGTGGGATTCTGCGGTGGTGTTGAGTCGGTCGAGTCCGTCGACAACGGTTGTGACCGCGCTATCGAAGCCGAAGGTCATCGCTGTGGCGGAGAGGTCGTTGTCGATGGTTTTCGGCACGCCTACGATGGGCCAACCCGCGCGGAAAAGTTGGAGTCCCGTGGTGAGTGATCCGTCACCGCCGACGATGATGAGGGCGGAGATCTCCATGCTGTCCATGGTGGATTTCGCACGGTCGATGATTTCCTTCGGCACTTCCGCGATATCACCCACACCGACTTTTGCTGCGAAATGTCCCTTGTTGGTGGAGCCGAGGATGGTTCCGCCGAGTTTTAGTATACCGATGGTGTCTGCTGGTTTGAGGATGCGGAAATCGCCGGGCGGGAGGAGCCCTTCGAAGCCGTCCTTGAATCCGACGACTTCCCAGCCGAGTTGATCCGCCGCTCCGACGACGCCGTGGATGACTGCGTTGAGACCGGGGCAATCGCCGCCGCTGTTTAGGATACCGATGCGCATATATTTGAAATTCTAAGGAAGAGAGGGTGGGGAGGGTGGTCGTGATCAGGGTTGAGCGTGAGGAAGCGGCTTAAAAAAAGCCACACTCCATATTGCGTTTCGCGTCACTTTGCGGCGGGGGTGGAGAGGATCTCGCGCTTGCGGTTCTTGACGGGGGCACCGTCTGCGAGCCAGGGATCGTAGAAAGCCCATCCAGCCTTGATGAGTTGTCGGGTACGGGCGAAGCGATCCGGGCAGTTGAGGACAACAACGATGAGTCGGCGGGGGGTGACTCCCTTGGAGCCGTCCGGTTTGGTGCGGACTACGGGATCGCGATCCATGCAGGTCGTGAGGCAGGGACCGGCGGCGTTGGTGGTGCCCGTCTTGATACCGAGGATGCCTGCTTCGCCGATAAGTTTGTTGGTGTTGTTGAGAGTGTAACTGCGCTTTCCCGCAGGTCCGGTGACGGAAACCTTCCGGGATTTCTGGCGGACGATGAAAGTGATCGCATTGCGGCGCATCGCGTGGATGGAGAGGCGCGCCATGTCGCCAGCAGTGGAGTAGCCGGGCTTTGGGTCGTTCTCGAGACCGTGGGCATTCACGAACAGGGTTTTTTTCGCGTAGATTGCTTTGGCCAGCTTGTTCATCTCCGCAACGAAGGCCAGAACCGGATCGCCGGCTCTGCCGCGATGGGCGAGGAGCTGTGAGCCGACGTGATGGGCGATGGTGAGCGCGGCGATGTTGTCCGAGGAAATGAGCGCCGCGTAGAGGGCGTCGCGGAGAGTAAGGCTGTCGCCGGGCGCGAGTTTTAGTTGGCTGGTGGTATTGAGCTGGAGGACGATGCCCGGAACCCGAATTACGTGGCTGGCGATGTCCGTGCCGGAGGCGTTCGCCCAATCGACGGCGACGATGGCGGTGGCCAATTTGGTGAGTGATGCGACGGGGCGCTTGACCGTGGAGTTCTCGGCGGAAAGGACTTTTCCGGAGTAGGCTTCGACGACCATGTGTGCTTCCTGTGCAGGAAGGACGTGGGCGAAGGCCAGAAAAAGGCAGAGGAACTTGCGCATGGCCGGTAGACTGTAGGAAACAGGCCGTGACATTCAAGCGCGCAGAATCGTTTTGCCAGTTTTCGCGGAGCCGTTAGCATTTGGCGATGGCGGAATTACTTCAGGACGGCGGAGTGTGGATTGTTACGGCGCTGCTGCTGGGGATCGGACTGGCGGGTTGCGTAGTTCCTATACTGCCGGGTCACCTGGTCATTTTCGCGGCGGCTGTCGGTTACCGTCTGATGGTGGGGGCTGACGCGGGGATCGGTTGGTGGGGTTTCGGAATCTTGATCGTCCTGATGGTGGTGTCGCAGGTGTTTGAGATCTTGAGCGGATCGCTGGGCGCGAAATGGTTCGGTGGCAGCCGCTGGGGTGCTATTGGCGCGCTCGTTGGGGGAATTGCCGGTTTATTTTTTCTGCCGTTCGGGTTGCTTGTCGGGCCGTTGGCGGGAGCCTTCGGTTTCGAGATGCTGTTTGCGAAAAAGAAAACCAAGGAGTCCGCGGTATCGGGGGTGGGCAGTGTTGTCGGCACCCTAGCGGGGATGGGCTTCAAGATCGCTGTCGGAGTGCTGATGGTTGCCTGTTTCCTTGCGGACGTGCTTTGGTGGTAAAAGCTGAGATACTGAAACGCTGAGATACGGAAATGAAGAGGCCTGGACGATTCCAGTCTTTTCAGCTTTTCAGTTTTGAGTTTTTCAGCGTTTACTTCCAGCGCCGTCTCCCGGGCGGTCGCAACGTGGCGCAAGCTCGCGTTGAGGAAAGTCCGGACACCGTAGGGCAATTCGCCTTGTGAAAGCAGGGGACGGGGACCGAGAGGAACCCGGATAGAAAGTGCAACAGAAAATATACCGCCGATGGCTCGCAAGGGCACAGGTAAGGTTGAAATGGTGGGGTAAGAGCCCACCGCGCCGAGGGTAACCGGAGCGGCAATGTAAACCTCGGATGGTGCAAGACATAACAGGGAAAGGGCTGCCCGCCCGCTAAACTCCCGGGTATTAGTCGCATCCCGCGCAAGCGGGGCGCCCGGCGCAAGCCGGGTTGAGAGAAATGACCGTCCAGCCTCGCCTAAGAACGGGGTGGACAGAATCCGGCTTACAGGGAGGCGGCACCCCCTTTTTGCTTAAAACTCAAAATTTAAAATTCAAATCTCAAGGAAGAATTATCTCACCACACGGGGAGGAAGGTGCCGGTCTTGGATTGGATTCGGGAAGCTGTTTCAGTAACTGTCGCCAGCCTTCGCCTTTTGTCTCGCGCCCCGCCTGTAGCAGGCTCAGGCCGTTGCGGGAATCCCCGGCAGGTGTCTCGGCACTCCAGCCGAGATTACGGAATGTGAGATTGTGCCCGGGAAACTGTGTGGCGGCGGATGAAAATTGGAACGAAAGCGCGAACAGGAGCGTGAGTTTTTTATCTAATAATCAGGTTACAGCGGGTTGAGTATGGGCCATGCCCTTGGCTAAGGGAATATTACAGGGACATGCAAATGGGGGTCAATCCAGGGCCCTCGTTTTTGGCTTCCCGTCCTCGGGAGATTTGTTCAGGTTTGCGCATATGAGCGAGAAATTCAAGAAGCCGGAGCTCCCTGCAGTTGGAATAGTTGCGCAGATGGATCAGGATGACAGGGCTTTGCTAGGGGGGTATGGCGAGTTTCTGCCGGTGCAGGCAGGGCAGGTTCTTATTCAGGCCGGAGACGACCAGGAAAACCTCTACTTCGTGATCTCAGGGGTGCTTCATGTGAGCATCCTAGTTGATGGCAGAGCCAAGCTCGTCGCGCGGGTAGGTGCGGGCGAATCCCTTGGGGAGGTCAATGTCTTCGATCCCGAAAAGGCGAGTGCCACCGTGGTTGCGCAAGAGTTTGCGCAGATCTGGAAAGCGAACCGCAGTGACATCGACCAATTCGTTGAAGCCTATCCGCACGCTGGTACATGCCTTTTTGCAGGCATCGTCACCGTCATGTGCCGACGCATACGGAACATGAACGAGAAACTCGCCGATTCCGAGAGTGTGGATATTCTCGGGAAATTCTGGTAGTCAAAAACGGAAAACCCAAAATCGATGTTGAACGACTTTACAGAAAACCTTGTTGCAATGGGAGGGGTGGGAAGTTTCCTGCTACTATGCTTTGCATTGTTCATTGGACATGCAGTCACGGATTACCCGCTGCAAGGCGCTTTCCTTGCGTCAGGAAAAAACCGCAACGATGATTCCAGCATATTCTTCAGTGACTCCAGTGTGCCGAAGGGTCTGTGGATACATGCCCTCACCGCACACTCATTTATCCAGGCCGGTGCTGTTTGGCTCATCACCGGATCGGCTGCACTTGCACTTGTCGAACTCATCCTCCACTGGGCGATCGATTTCATCAGGTGCGATAATTGGATCAGTTTTTCGACCGACCAACTGCTTCACTACTTCTGCAAGGTAGTGTATGCTGCGCTTCTCATCTGGGGCGTAACAATCCCGTTCTAGAGGCTTGATAGGTAGCTCGTGCTGGGAACTAATCCCGCCGATGAGTTTTTCGGGAAAATGGAACTATCCGGCGGAACTGCCGGTGGTGGGGAGGCGCGAGGATATCATCGCTGCGATCCGGGAGAACCAGGTGGTGGTGGTTGTTTCCGATACGGGATCGGGGAAGACGACGCAGCTGCCTAAAATGGTTGCGGAGGCTCTCGGAAATTCAAATCTCAAAGCTCATAATTCAAGCAAGAGGAAGAAGCTGATCGGATGTACCCAGCCACGGCGGATTGCGGCGGTGAGCGTGGCGAAGCGGGTTGCGGAAGAACTCAAGACGGAGCTTGGGGGATTTGTTGGGTATCAGGTGAGGTTTGATGACAGGACATCACGGGAGACTCGGATCAAGTTTATGACGGATGGCATTCTGCTTGCGGAGACGCAGGGGGATCGGGGACTTTCGAAATATGATGCGCTGATCCTGGATGAGGCGCATGAGCGCTCCTTGAATATCGATTTCCTGTTGGGGTATTTGAAACGGCTGCTGGAGAAGCGGAAGGACTTTCGGGTGGTGATTTCCTCTGCGACCTTGGATGCCGGTGCGTTTGCGGATTTCTTCGGGAAAGCGGATGGCAGTGGCGCGGCTTCGTATGAAGTTCCGGTGATCGAGGCGGAGGGGCGGATGTTTCCCGTGTCCGAGTTTTTTCTACCGGGGAAAGATGACGAACCGCTTGATGCCTTGGTCGGGCGGGGGATGGATTACCTGAACGACATGGATCCGCAGGGGGACGTGCTCGTCTTTCTGCCCGGGGAGCGGGAGATTCGAGATGCGGCGGATATTCTGGAGGGACGGAACTTCCGAAATACCGAGGTGCTTCCGTTGTTCGCACGGCTGGGCATGGGGGATCAGCAACGCGTTTTTCAACCGGGAAACAAACGCCGCATCGTACTCGCCACAAACGTCGCGGAAACCTCGCTGACTATTCCGCGCATCGCGTGTGTGATCGATACCGGGCTGGCGCGGGTCAGTCGGTGGAGTCCGGGGCGGGGGGTGCAGCGGTTGCAGATCGAGCCGGTGAGCCGGGCGAGTGCGCGACAGCGGAAGGGTCGATGCGGACGGGTGCAGGACGGCGTGTGCCTGCGGCTCTACGACGAAGAGGATCTGATGGATCGACAGGAGTTCACCGAACCGGAGATCCGGCGCAGCTCGCTTGCGGGCGTGATCCTGCGGATGAAAGCGCTGGGGCTGCCGGAGATTTCTGAGTTCCCATTCCTCGATCCTCCGAATCCGAAAGCGGTGGCGGAGGGCTACCGCACACTTCGCGAGGTCGGTGCGTTGGACAAGGAAAGGAACCTGACGGAGATCGGGCACGAGTTAGGCAGGCTGCCGGTGGATCCACGCATGGGGCGGATGTTGATCGAGGCTCGTTATGAAAATTGTTTGGAGGCGGTGACTGTGATCGTGGCCGGATTGGAAACCAGTGATCCCAAGGAGCGCCCTGCGGAGAAGAAACGCGAGGCGGATGCAGCGCATGCAAAGTGGCTCGATCCCGACAGCGATTTCATGGCGATGCTGAATCTGTGGAAAGATCTTTCCGACTACTACGATGGCCGTAGATGGCGCTGGAATCAGTTGCGGAAATTCTGCGGGAAACACTTTCTCAACGCGAAGCGCGTGACGGAGTGGGGGAACGTGGTGGAGGAACTTGGGGCGCTGTTACAATCAGATTCCAGAGACCAGAAATCAGAGATCAGAGGTCAGAAGAGCAGCGTGGCGTTTGCTGATTTTGCGGCGGTGCATCGCTCGCTGCTGGCGGGGGCGCCGCGGCAGTTCGGGCTGTGGGATAAGGATAACAAGGCATACCGCAGTGCGGCGGGTGGATTTTTCGCGGTGTTTCCGGGGTCGGGGCTGTTCGGGCAGAAGAAACGCGCGGAGTGGGTGATGGGACTGGAGCTTGTCGAGACTACGCGACTGTGGGCGCGACGCACTGCTGTGCTCGATCCCTTGTGGGTGGAGATCGTGGCACCGCACCTTTGTCGGAGCCGGTTTGGCGAGGCACATTGGGATGAGAAACAGGGCGCGGTTTACGGAAAGGAAACGGTCATCTGCGGCGGTCTACATGTGGTCGAGGGGCGGCGGGTGCATTACGGACGAGTGGATAAGAAGGCGGCACACGAGGTTTTCCTGCGGGAGGGGATCCTTGCCGGAGGGTTGCGGAGGAAGACGCCTTTCCTGGAGCGAATGGAGGAACTACGGGAGGAGATCAAGGGGCTGGAGGACAAGCTCCGCAGACCCGGGATGCTGTGGCACGAGGATGCTGTGGTGCAGTTTTTGGAAAAGCGTATCCCGATGGAGATCTCCACGGCATCGGCTTTTCATAAATGGCGGCAGGAAAACGAGGATCTACTAATGATGGGGATGGGCGATGTGGTGTGGGAGGATCTGCACGGGCTGGAGTTCTTCCCGGATGTTCTACAACACGTGGGAGAGGAGTATCCTCTTTACTACCATTGTGCCCCGCGCGAGCGGGATGATGGAGTGACGATCGGGGTACACGTAGATCAACTCCCCGTGCTACCTGAGTGGCTGCCGAACTGGGGGGTGGATGGCAATCTGGAGGAGCGTGCCGAGTTACTGATGCGAGGACTACCCAAAGATTTTCGGAAATCCTGCCAGCCGATCGGTGAGATGGCGCGCGGTTTCGCGGAACTGTGGGCGGGTGCACCGAAGGAGGAGCGAATCACTGCAACCCTGGCGGCTCATATCCGGGAGAGCAACGGAGCCATGATTCCCTTGGCAGAGTTCGACGAGGGGAAACTGCCGGAAGAACTCATCACGAAAATATGGATCTGCGATGACGAGGGTGAGGAACTTGCCATGGGCACCGATGTACAGGAACTAAAACTCCAGCTAGCCGACAGGATGCGCGAGCGCTTCGAGGCTGCGGCGACGGCTGATGTAGAGCGGCGCGGAATGAGCGCCTGGGATGGCGAGAGCCTGCCAGAGCAAGTCATGACGGCTGGTGGCCCTGCGTATCCTGCTTTGGTGGACGAGGGCGGAACCGTCGGCGTGAGAGCATTTACTTCCGCCCTCCAAGCCCGGCAGGCGCATCGCCGTGGTGGGGCACGGCTGATGATGAACGCAGCGGAGCGCGAGGTGGATTATCTGCGGAAAAAGTTTCCCCTCGGGATGCTGGCGAAGGTGGAGATGGGTCGGTTGGGGATCGACATGGAGGAGTTGATCCTGCTCTCCGCCGAGGGCGCCGCCGGAGGTATTTCCCCAAGAAGCCCGGAAGAATTCACCAAGCTCAATGAAGCCGTGCGCGGGAAATGGTTCGAAGCGGCAACACGGATCGGAGCGGCCCTCGATGAGATCATCGAGGGCGAGCGCGAGATCCGCGAATGGATCGCCGCGAACCGTAAGGACAGGAACTACGGTGAAATCGCCGAGGACCTAGACGAGGAGCTTGCCTGGCTGTTGCGTGGGAGCTGGGCATGGCGGGCGGGCTATGCGCGGCTGGTCGATTACCCGAGGCGCTTCCGCGCAATTCGTTCCCGGCTGGGACGCATCGCCTCGTTCCCCTTGGTCAAGGATCTGGAGAAGATGGATCTGGTGCGCGGCTACTGGGCTGGCTGGCTAGCCGAATGGATCGCCGCTCCCGAAGATCCCTGCCTGTGGGATGCCGGTTGGCTGCTGGAGGAATGGCGCATCCAGCTCTTCGCGCCGGATGTAGAGGTGCTGGGGAAGGTCTCTGAGAAGCGGGTGGAAAAGGCATTGAACTCCAGGCTCTGAAAAGGGGCAGCAAAGCCCAAAGGGTGGTGACCGATAGGGTGGCGTTGCCTGTGATCGGCCGGAAATCAGGGACGATCTCGGTTGGTGCGCGTCTAACTAAGTAGTTTAAGGGTTGAGTATGTTTTAGAAATAGAGAGAATCACATAGGAAGAAGGTTCTTCCCCCCATGAAAATGCCAGTTTATCGTCGCCTAGTGAAGTCAATCCTCGTGATCGGGTTGATTCTGGGGGAATACGTTTACGCAGGCGATCCCGAATCGGCGACGAAAGTAGCGGAGGTTGCTACGGTTCCCGAGTTATCTGCGGCGTTGCTGGGTCTCGCGGGTGTTGCCATGCTGGTTCTGCGGAGAACGCGCTGAGACAGCCCCGCCCAAATCACTCCTTCGTGAATATGGAAAGGGACTGCGCGTAGCCCTTTTTCTCAAGTTTCCAGCCCGGCATGAATTTTATGGTGGCGGAGTTCATGCAGTAGCGCTTTCCAGTGACCGAAGCGAAACGAGCATAGGGGGCTGACTCATTCCTTGTCTGGCTGGAAGTCTTTTAGGAATTTTCCGTAGCCTTTCTCTTCGAGCTTTTCTACTGGGATGAATTTCATGGCGGCGGAGTTCATGCAGTAGCGCTTTCCGGTGGGTGCAGGGCCGTCGTTGAAGACGTGGCCGAGGTGGGTGTCCACCTTCACGGAGCGGACTTCGTCGCGGGTCATGCCGTGAGTGCTGTCAGTGCCGACTTTTACCGCGTCCTTGACGATGGGCTTGGTGAAGCTGGGCCAACCGGTGCCGGATTTAAATTTGTCCTTGGAGCTGAAAAGCGGCTCGCCGCTGACGACGGAGACGTAGATGCCGGGCTTTTTGTTATCCCAGTAATCGTTCCTGAAAGGGGGTTCGGTGCCATTCTCAATGGCCACCTTGTATTGCAGGGCGGTGAGTTCCTTCTTGAGCTTGGCTTTCTCCGGTGCCGGTTCGCTGCAACCAGTGAGTGTGGCGGCGAGGAGGCAGAGTGAGATTTTACAGAGGTATGGGATGCTTTGCATGGTGATAGTTTTGTATTTTCTGACCATAGGAGCCGCTGGGGCGGTTTGCATTCCCTTTTTTGGAGGGCGAGTCCGCCGGAGAGTCTGGATTGCTGCGGTTTCTATCCGCAGCTTTTAGGATTTCCGGCGTGGCTTCTTTTCCGGCTTACGGCGGGCGAGTAGCAGGCAATGCCTCGATCGTTTGGATTTTTCGTGAGGCTTGGAAGCAAACTCCTCAACGGTGAAACCGGCTTTGAATAGGCATTTTTTAAACTTCGGAGCCGGTTCCGACAACCAGTAGGCAATGCAGCCCTGAGGGGTGATCACGTTGCGTAATTTATCCAGAAAGCCGGCCGAATAGAGCCGGGAATTCCCAGCAGTGATCAGATCATCCGGGGTGTTGTCGATATCGAGAAGCAAGGCGTCGTAGGATCCGGGCTGCTTGTTGGAGACGATATCGAAAAGATCCCCCTGGATAATCACTGTCCGAGTATCCTCCAGCAAGGGGCCGTTGAATTCCACCAAATGAGTCCGGTTCCACTCGATCAATGGAGGCATCAGCTCCGCGACATCCACCGTCGCAGGGCGGCCTACCAGCTCGAGGGTTCTCTTTAGCGTAAATCCCAAACCCAATCCACCGATCAGGATCTTGGGGTGCGCCGGCCTCGACGGATTGCCCTCGAGCAAGGACTGGCAACCGACATCGGCGAGCATCTGCTCCGAAAAGGTCAGTGCCGTGCTCATCAACTCGAAGCCGTTGTATTTGAGGTAGATTTTACCGTCGTGTTTATGAAGCGAATAGTGAGTGCCGTCAGGCATCGTTGATTCGGCGATCTTCAAGTAAGGCTTCATACAGGAGAGTGTTGCCAGCTACCTCAGATCTCAATCTCGCCCTCGTAGACGAAATCGGCGGGGCCGGTGAGAGTGACGTTGGTGAATGAGGTGTCTCCGGTTTTCTCGAAACCGATGGAAAGGGTGTCGCCACCCTCGACATCGACTTTGACCGGGCTTTCCGCACCGGTGAGTAGGTTGTGGATGAGGGCGCAGGCGACCATGCCGGTGCCGCAGGCGAGCGTCTCATCCTCGACGCCGCGTTCGTAGGTGCGGATTGCGATGTGATCGGGTGCGAGTAATTTGACGAAATTTGCATTCGTGCCGGCGGGGGCAAAGTAGTCGTGCTCCCGGAGGGCGCGTCCGTGGCTGACCACATCCAAGTTTTCCAGATCCTCCACAAAGCTGACGACGTGGGCGACACCTGTGTTCACGAAATGAAGGTCGTCGTGGAAGTTTTCGATACGGATTGGAACTTTGAGTTCCAGATCCTTCGGATCGGACATGGCGATGCGGACGTCGTCGCCGATGAGCTCTGCGGTGAGAGTCCCGGCGATGGTCTCGAAGGAAACGCTCGTTGGTATTTCCTCCTCCTCGGAAAGGTGGGCGGTGAAGAAGCCGAAGCAGCGCGCTCCGTTGCCGCACATATCCGCTTCGCCGCCGTCGGCGTTGTAGTAGCGGAATTTGTAGTCGGCGCCTTTCTCAGCCGGTTCGACGGCGAGAAGACCGTCGGCACCGATGCCGTGGTGGCGGTCGCAGAGAGCGGCGATGGTGTCCTCGTCGAGGGCGATGGAGAGGTCGCGGTTGTCGATGACGATGAAATCGTTACCGGCGCCATTCATTTTGTAGAAGTGGAGAAGCATGGGGTTCTAAAATTCAAATTTAAAAATCCAACCATCAAGGAAGATGGAGAACGGCGGCAGCTTGCGCCGCGATGGTCGGAATTTCAAGCCGGAGTATTTGCTCTTCCCTTTGGAAGTTGAATTTTCAGCGGATCGCCTGGATGAGGGGGAGAGTGAATTTCCGTATGGCCTCTGCCGGGTTTTCTGGGTTCAGCTCAACCTGTTTCACGATTGCCGAACCGACGATGATTCCATCTGCTGATTTCGCTACGAGTGCCGCTTGCTCGGGATTTGAGATCCCGAAGCCGACACAGACAGGCACGTCCGTGTGTGCCTTGATGGCCGCAACTTGCGCCGGGATGGTTTCCGCCGGAGCTGAGTGGCCGCCGGTCACGCCGGTGCGGGAAAGTGCGTAGATGAATCCCTCTGCTTTCTCAGCGAGTAGCTTCACACGCTGAGGCGGGGTGGAGGGGGCGATGAGGCGGATGTGTGACAGCCTCTTGTTTTCCGCAAGCTCATTGGAGAGTTCTACCTCTTCCGGTGGGAGATCGAGAAGTAACACCCCGTCTGCACCGGCTTTCACAGCATCATTCTGGAATTTCCCGAAGCCATAGGTGAAGATCGGGTTCAGGTAGGTGAAAAGCACGATGGGCGTGGTGTCGTTCTTCTCGCGGAAAGCACGGATCAGATCGAGAGTGCGAGCCGTGGTCATCCCAGCTTTCAGGGCGCGGTCGGCGGCCATCTGGTTGACGACCCCGTCCGCCAGAGGATCGGAAAAGGGGAGTCCCAGTTCGATGATGTCCGCACCCACCTCCACGAGCCCGTGCATCGTTTCCAAGCAGAGCTCAAAGGAAGGGTCACCAGCCGCCACATAGGCGATAAAAGCTTTACGGTTCTGTTCTTTCAGGGAGGAAAACGTGTCGTCGAGGCGCATGCGGGGACGCTAAACTTCAAACTTCAAATTTTAAACTCTAAATCCGAAGGCATTTTGCATCCAAGACGGAGATGTGGATCGGTGCAAAATTTGAAAACTGCCTGCGTTTGTTTGTTGAAGGGGAGAGAGAGTCAATATGGAGAAGGAATGAAGAATCCCTTTCCGGAGGATGAGTGACTGTGCTGGCGGGAGGGATTTTAAATCCTCTTCTCCATATCCGGCATGCTAGCGGCTTGCCGTGGGTCGTGTGATCGGGTTTGCTAATGGCAATGGACGGATCGCTACTGCTGCTGGGGGTTAAGGGGACAGAGCTTACTTCGGAGGAGGCGGCGCTTTTCCGGAAGCTGCAGCCTGCGGGGTTCGTCCTTTTTACGAGGAATGTTGAGAGCCCGCAGCAGGTGCGGAAACTGACGGATGATCTGCGCGAGCTTTGCATGGATGAGCCTATCCTCGGGATCGATCAGGAGGGCGGGCGTGTTACGCGGACGGCGGGGATCGCCCCGGCGCTGCCATCGGCTTCTGCTTTCGCGGCGAAGCCGGAGACAGAACAGATCGCAAGGGCGGCGGAGCTGACGGCGGAGCTGCTGCGGATGCTGGGACTGAACCTAAACTTTGCGCCGGTGCTGGATCTGGATCATTTCCCCGGGGTGCAGAATGCGTTGCGGCAGCGTTGCTGGGGTCGAGATGCGCAGGATGTGATCAACCGGGCGGGTTTTTGGAACCGCTGGACGCGGAAGCGCGGAATGCTGGGCTGCGGGAAACATTTCCCCGCCTGCGGGAGGGCGCAATCAGATCCCCACGAAGACCTGCCTTTCTGCGATGCTACCAAGGAGGAAATAATGGCGGAGGACGTGATCCCCTACACCGCGTTGATGCCCGAGTTGGACGCGGTGATGCTGGCGCACGTGATGTTTCCGAAAGTGGATGCGGAGCTGCCGGCTTCGCTTTCGCGGACGATTGTGACGGGTTGGCTACGGGATCAGCTGGGCTTCGACAAGCACCTGGTAATGACAGACGACCTGGATATGGGCGCGATCACGGATCGATACGGGCGCGGCGAGGATGTAAAACTTGCGATCAAGGCGGGGAACGATCTGGCGATGATTTGCCACAAGACCGAGACTGCGGAGGTGGCGGCGAAGGCGATAGCGGAGGTTTCGATCGGCCTGCGAGATGATGCGCAAGAGAGGCTGGCGAGGTTTCGAAAAAAGATGTCAGCCCCATTCGATTTCTCCGAAGGGAAATGGGAGACGATGTGTGGGAAGATCGCGGATGTGGGGGCGGAGATCCCCGAGCCGGAGCTGAGTGATGACCGGAGCGCGGTGACTAGGTATTAGGAAGAAGTTGAAAGTGCCGAGTGATCAGTGATCAGTGATCAGTGGAAGACTTGGCGTGCTGTTACTCCCTGTTGCGACTGTCTAGCCAGATGGTGACGGGGCCGTCGTTGGTGAGGGAGACTTTCATATCGGCTCCGAAGATGCCGCGGGCGACGGGCTTTCCGAGTTCGGCGGAGAGGGTTTCGCAGAAGGATTCGTAGAGAGGCTCGGAAACGGCGGCGGCGGCGGCATCGAGGAAAGAGGGGCGGTTGCCCTTTTTCGTGGAGGCGTGGAGGGTGAACTGACTGACGACGAGGATGTCTCCGCCGTTGTCGAGTATGGAGCGGTTCATTTTCCCATCGCCGTCTTCGAAGACCCTCATGCGGGCAATCTTGCCGCAGAGCCATTCGGTGTCGGTGAGATCGTCGCCATTGGTGATGCCGAGCAGGACGAGGAAGCCCGTGTTGATGGAGGAGGCTGTTTTCCCGGCGATGGTGACGGATGCGGAGGATACCCGTTGGAGAAGTGCACGCATAGGGAAGGAAAATGACGGTTGTTCACAGTTGTTCCAGAGGAAACTTGAGGATGTGCATGTTGGAAATTGAAGTGCGCATCCGTTGCCCCCACAGTGCGCCTCTCCCATGGCCGAAACTCTAAAAAAAGCACCGAACAACCTGTTTTCACAGAAACGCCAAGAGAACGTGGAGGCCGACGACGTGACTCGCGCGCTGCCACATGCCGTCGGGCCGGAGAAGTCGCTGCTTTCCACGATGCTGCAGGATCCACAGGAATACATCGGGCTAGCGGTGGAGGAGCAGCTGACGGCGGCGCATTTCTATCTTCCGGGCCACTCGACACTTTTTGGTTTTCTGATCGATCTTTTTGAGGCGGGGAATGAAGTGGAACTGGTCTCGTTGGTGCAGCGGTTGCTCGACAAGGGCTTACTGGAACGGGTCGGCGGGCCGGGTTACCTGACGGAACTCTACACCTACGCGCCGAGCCCGGGGCATTTCCGCCATCACCTATCGCACGTGAAGGACAAGTTCACGCTGCGGGCGATCATCCGCAGCTCAAACGAGGCGGTGGCGATGGCTTACGAGGCTCCCGACGAGGTGCCAGAGCTGTTGGATAGCGTGGAGCAGAACATCCTGTCCATCCGTGAGAGCGCGGAGACGACGCAGGCGCAGACGATGAAGCAGACGGTGGAGGAGGTGATGCGGAACTTCCAGATGCTGCTCTCGAAGGAAAAACTTTCGGCGGGGCTCAGCACCGGCTTCGAGGAGCTGGATCGGAAATCCGGTGGTCTCAAAGCGGGGGAAATGTTCGTCATCGCGGCGCGGCCATCGATGGGAAAAACCTCATTCATGATGAATATCGTAGAAAACGTCTGCCTGGATCAAGGTAAGCCGTGCATGGTTTTTTCCTGCGAAATGAGCTCAGCCCAGCTTGTCCAACGTTTGCTTTTCGCGCGGGCGAAGTTCGCCGTCTCACAGCTTTCCCGCGGCTACAGCCCGAAGAAACAGGAGCTGGAACGGGTGCGCAATGCCTCGATGCAGATCGTCGATTCCAAGCTTTTCATCGATGATACGGCGGGCATTTCCATCAACGAACTGCGCGCCAAGGCTCGCCGCAAGAAGCGCGACGAGAACATCGAATTCATCGCGATCGATTACCTCCAGTTGATGAAGTCCCGCACCAAGCAGGCGGAGAACTCGCGGGAGCGGGAGATCGCGGAAATTTCCGGAGGCATCAAGGCGCTGGCCAAGGAGCTGAACATTCCCATCCTCATCCTCGCCCAGCTCAACCGGGGGCCGGAGGGTCGAACCGGGAAATCGCTCGGAGTGCCGCGGATGTCCGACCTCCGTGAATCGGGATCCATCGAGCAGGACGCCGACCTTGTCGGGCTGCTCTACCGAAACAAATACTACGCCGAAAACGAGGAAGAGCGCGCTGCGCTGGAAGGTAAGGCTGAGCTTGTGCTAGCGAAAAACCGGAACGGCGAGACCGGTTCGATTCCGCTGACGTTCGTCGAGGAGGTGATGCGCTTCGAGACCGGCCCGCCTGCGGAGGAGCAGGACTGAGGTCTGAGGGAGCAGTAGGGCTTTCATTGCAATGGATAACGATTTCGACGGTCGGAACCTTGGCAGAAAATCGGGGGAGGTGGCAAACCACAATGCGAGGGGGCGGATTCGTGCCTGTAAGGATATGGCCGATGCGGGCAGTAGTAAGACTTTATGATAAAAAAAACCATTCCACTGCTGTGGCTGTTTGCGGCCGGCTTCCTTTCTGCAGCGCCTCAACAGCCGAATATCGTATTCCTGCTTGTGGATGACTTGGGGTGGGGGGACTTCGGCTGTTACGGCGCAGAATTCTACGAGACGCCGAACATCGACAAACTCGCAACCGAAGGCATGCTTTTCACGAATGCCTACGCCGCCTGCACGGTGTGCTCTCCCAGCCGAGCCGCGATCCTCACCGGCTGCTATCCGGCGAGGCTGCATTTGACGGATTGGATTGCGGGGCACAACAAACCCAAGGCCAAACTGGCGATCCCTGATTGGAAGATGAAGATCGACCATCAACGGGTGCTCCTGCCGGAGGCGCTCAAAGAGGCCGGATACTCAACCGCTTTCTTCGGGAAATGGCATCTGATGCCGAACGGCCAGCCGGATATGGCCGAGCATTTCCCGACCAAGCATGGCTTCGACATCAACGTAGGCGGCAGGGAGTGGGGTCAGCCCAAAGGGCCGGGGAAATATTTCTCACCGTTCGGGATGCCGAACCTCGATGACGGCAAGCCCGGCGACTATCTTACGGACAAGCTGACCGATGCAGCGGTCGATTTTCTGGACAAGACCAAGCGCGACGAGCCGTTCCTGCTCTATTTTTCCTACTACACGGTGCATGGCCCGCTGATGGCGCCCCCGGAGCTGGTGGAGAAATACAAGAAGAAGGCGGAGACGTTCAAAAATACGAAGAACGAGTTCCTTGAGCCACGTAGAGCTGGGATGATCGAGAGCCTCGATATCAGCGTGGGTCGCGTGATGGCGAAACTGGAGGAGTTGGGCATCGCCGATGACACGGTGGTTATCCTGACTGGAGACAACGGCGGCGACCACGACAAGACAACGGGTGGGCTGCGCGAAAACAAGGGCTTCTCCCATGAGGGGGCGGTGCGGGAGCCGTTGATCGCGAAATGGAAGGGCAGTATCCCTTCCGGTACGACCTGTGATGTTCCTGTGACCGGAACGGATTTCTACCCCACGATTCTCGATCTCGCAAAACTGGATCTGCGCCCGGAACAGCACAAAGACGGGATCAGCATCGTCAATCTCCTTAAAGATCCGAAGGCGACACTCCCTCGTGAAAGCATCTACTGGCACTACCCGCACTACCATCGCACCAAGCCCTACGGAGCGATCCGGCATGGTGATTGGAAACTGATCGAGTTTTTTGAGAACGGCAATATGGAGCTGTTCGACCTGAAATCGGATCCGAACGAGACAAAAGATCTATCCAAGGAAAATCCGGAAAAGGCAGCGGAGTTGTTCAAGCAACTGGTGGCTTGGAGGAAATCAGTCGATGCCCAGATGCTGACCCCGAATCCAAACTACGACCCGAACGCCAGCAAGAAAAAGAGAAAGAGGAAGCCTGGGAAGAAGTGAACTTTGAAATAATGTAAGGGGTTTCGAAAAAAAGTTTCAGAAGTTTTGAACATTTCGGTTCCTTGATGGTCTATCTCCCTTGTATACCGACTCTGTCGGTTTCATGTAAGGGTGTAACAGCAGTTGTCGATCTGATCTCATGGGTGTGGGTGACGGTACGACGACTTTTATATAAGGCCGCCGGGGAAGGGACTCCCCGGCGGCTTTCCCTTTTCTCGAATTCAGGCCTGGTGAAGCTTGAGGACGGAGAGATCCACGAATTCCAGGACGGAAAGGTGGCAGGCTTCCAATATGATGGGAGGGGCTTTCCCCTCATTGAGTGCCTCAACCCACCGGGTTACGCACAGGCACCATTGGTCGCCGTCTTTGAGTCCGGCGAATCCGTATTCCGGGCGTGGCGTGGAAAGGTCGTTACCGGCGGCTTTTGAGAATTCGAGGAAATTGCCCGTGACCTTTGTGCAGACAGTGTGCAGGCCGTGGTCGCCTCCGCCTGTCCTGCAGTAGCCGTCACGAAAGAAGCCGGTTACGGGATCGGTGCAGCAAGAGGCGAGAGGAGTCCCGAGGACATTGGTGATCATAGGGAACGGATCGTCGGGAAACCGGCTCAGGGCAACCATTGATTTCAGACCTCGCCGATGTCCTCGTTCCAGAGACTGGGATTCGCGGCGATGAATTGCTCCATCATCGATATGCAGGACGGATCGTTGGCGAGGGTGAGTTCCACGCCCTTGGCCTTGAGATGATCCTCCGCTCCGAGAAAAGTGCGATTTTCGCCGATAATGACGCGAGGGATTTTATAGAGCAGGATCGCGCCGCTGCACATCGGGCAGGGTGAGAGTGTGGTGTAGAGGGTGCACTCACGGTAGATGGATGGGGGCAGGCGTCCCGCATTCTCGAGTGCGTCCATTTCCCCGTGCAAGACCGTGCTGCCTTTCTGAATGCGCCTGTTGTGGCCACGGCCGATGATTTCACCGTCGTGGACGATCACGCTCCCGATCGGGATTCCACCTTCGCGCAGACCTTGCATGGCCTCTTCAACTGCGGCTTGAAGAAATGCATCCATGGCAGAGAATGTGCTTTCCAATCACCCTGCCGTCCAGCGAAACACGAGCTGTCAGCACGGGAAACAACGACGAAAAATACACATGCCAAAGGTAAGAATAGCGGGAACGGTTACAGGGGAAAAGGATCCGAACAGGGAAACCAGAGCGTGGCTTCTTTACCAGCTCTTCAGTAAGGGTTGGGACATCTACAATTCCAACGGTGACCAGCGAATATCCCTCTCCAACATCGAAGGAAAAATCGTTGAGGCGGATGCTTTCGTGTTCACGCCGGGTGCGACGCTCGAAGACCTATTCAAGGCGGTTTCGATATTCGTCGGCTATCAGACGCGGGACAAGAACCTGGAGAACAAGCCGACGGTCCTGCTGGATTCGGATCGTTCGTGGTCGCCACTTTACGGCTTGCTGGAGCACCTGAAAGAGTTGGGAACCGTGAAACAGAATCCCAGGGACTATATGCTCCGTGCTGATAACATCGATCATGTCCTTGAACTCTTGGAAAACGCGCGCGTGGAAGGACTTCCTGATGTCGGACGGGAACGGACGGGTAATGTCGCTGCGCCGTCCTTCGAGACTCCCTTGCCGGAAGGGCACGTGGGCAATGTTTGCGTTTTCTGCTCCGCATCGATTGAGAATAAAGATTATCTGCAGGACGGTTACGAGCTTGGCAAAACCCTTGCTGAAAACCGGCTCGGATGTGTCTCCGGTGCGGGCAGTTCCGGGATCATGGGCGCGGTTGTCCGCGGCTCGGTTGAGGCGGGCGGTTGGACCGGTGGATCGAACGTGCCCCACATCATCGAGCTGGAAGGGCTTCCTGACGGACTCTCCAGCTTTTGGCTGAAGCCGGATATCTACACTCGGATGGAGATCATGATCGAGCGCTCGGATGCGTTTGTCATTTTCCCAGGCGGAGCGGGAACTGTGCAGGAGATGCTGGCGCTGATGATCTTCAAGCATCAGCGAAATAAAGGCATGGAGGGCAAGCCGGTGATCGTCTTTGACAGACTCGATGAAAGTGGAACCCGGTTTTGGTCACCCCTGATCAAACTGCTTCGTGAATGGTGCCACAACGGGGAGTTCGTGGTCGTGGAAGAGCTCTCGGATATCGTTCCAAAGGTGAAGGAGATGATAGGGAAGTAGTAAATTTCCACAGAACCGCTTCCTTGCTTGTCATGAGGTGAAATATCTAGCAGGGTGCTTGGAATTGAAAGTAGGGATATTGCTCAACCCGCAGAAGCCCGAGGGCCTAAAAACAATGCTGGCCTTGCGGACGGCGCTGAAGACGCGCGGCTGCGAATGTATACTGGACAGCAGGACTGCGGAGATGGTCGGGGAAGAGGGCGGTGTACCTGCGGCGGAGTTCGCGGGGCAGGTTGATCTGGCCGCTGTGCTCGGTGGTGACGGGACGATGATGCATGCTGTTTCTCGTTTCGGGAAATTCGAAAAGCCGGTTGCCGGCATCAACATCGGCAACCTCGGCTTCCTCACAAGCTGCATGGATACGGATATCGATCTTTTCGCAAATGCGGTGGTTGAAGGGCGGTATTCGATCTGCCCGAGAGCCTTGCTGGAGGCGACGGTTACTCGTTCCGATGGATCGACCGTGGTATATCACGCACTCAACGAGGTAGCGATGGCTCGGGGCGAGACCGGGCGGCTCGTGACACTCAAGGCGATGGTCAACGGTGAATGGCTCAACCGCTACCGAGCCGACGGCCTGATTGTGGCGACACCCACCGGTTCCACTGCCTATTCGCTTTCCGCAGGCGGCCCGCTCATCGCCCCGCAATCCTCGGTGATGGTTGTCACCCCGATTTGCCCGCACAGCTTGAGCCAGAGATCGCTGGTGCTTTCCGATGATTCGGAAATCGAGATATCCCCGGAGCGTGCCGATGACGGGCCGATGCTGTTCACTGTCGACGGCCGCGACACCACCCGCATCGATCCCGGAGACCGGGTCAGCGTGAAAAAATCTGATCGGACGTTCAGCCTACTGCGTCTCGAAGGGAAGTCCTTCTACGCGGCTCTCCGTCAAAAGCTGGGCTGGCAATCAGTCTAGTGCGCGTCAGGCTTTGTAATTTTGGAAGAACCGATTTCCAGGGAAGGACTCGCGCAAAGCCGCAAAGCCGCAAAGGCTTGGACGATGTTTGAATACGGTAGGGCTGATCCGGCTCGGTCAGCCCACTTTAAAAATCTAGCGGCCCGCTCACCCACACGAAAGTGAGATCCCGGGGGAAATGACCTATCTTGCCGTGGCTTCACTCCCTTTCCTGAGATACGGAGCTTGCGTTTTTTGATCAGGGCCGACCGAGCCGGATCAGCCCTACCATGATTGAATGACTTGGACGATATTTGAATACGGACAATGGAAGCAACAGAGACGACCACTCCTCTTTTTTACAATTCTCTATGCGCGGCTGTCTAGCTGCCAAAAATGTTTTCGATTGCCCGGATGAGCCTATCCCTGAGCTCGGTCGCGATGGCGGCGAGGCGGCGTTGCTCCGCCTCATATTCGCTACGACCCTCTGCGGTTTCGATTTTCACCGGCTCCACTCCCCAGCGCGAAAGGTCGTAGGGGCTGGCGCGCATATCGAGATCACGCAATTCCGCAGCGAGTCGGAACGTTTCCAGCAGCAGATCGGAGCCGATCCAAGGCATGGATTTTGCCGCCCATTTGTAGAGATCCATATTTGCGTGGACGCAGCCCGGCTGTTCGTTCTCGTGGCGCGTATCAATGGTCGGTTGAAGACGGTTCAACGGGCGCGCCTGCTTTGCGAAAAAGCGAAATGCGTCGTGGTGAGTGCAGGCGATGGGGCGGGACTCAATCAAGGCGTCGATCTGCTCTTGAGGTATACGCAGCGGTGCGAGCGAGGAGTGGCGAATTTCCTCCGCGCGGTAGACCATCGCCCACTCGTGGAGGCCGTGGCAGGCGAAGTTCGGCGCATGGGACTGCGTTGCCCTGAGTAGGTTGGCGATCCAACTGAGGCGGTCGCGTTCCTTTTCCGTGAGCATTTCGGGATCGAGGAAACAGAGATCGTTATCGGAGCGATAGCGTTTGCCAGTAAATTGCAGCGGCAGGTCTTCCCGGCAAACGCTATCGCTCCGATA
>Ga0206131_10002297_pt1 | contig 23382 bp, 18 predicted proteins | sample Helgoland_Spring_FD_148636 | JGI IMG/M metagenome (GOLD analysis project Ga0206131, IMG submission 148636) | Pelagic subsurface seawater microbial communities from Kabeltonne, Helgoland, North Sea - Helgoland_Spring_Bloom_20160517_1 | ecosystem: Environmental > Aquatic > Marine > Epipelagic ...
TAAATTAAAAAATTTTTTTTTTTTAAATTAAAAAAAGAAAACATTTATTTTTCGAAGACCCAATTTTCCATTACAAGTATATCCAATTCTGATTTAAAAAAGAGCTCAGCAGCATCTTCAGGTTTTTCACAAATAGGACCTTGGATATTTAAAGATGTATTTAATAATATTGGTAAGCTTGTCTTTTTATAAAAAGTCTCAATTAAGTTATAATATCTATTATTACTTTTTTTTGATACTGTCTGTACTCTTGCTGTACCATCTTCATGCGTTATGGCAGGCACACTTTTTATCATGTTTTCCTTCACTTTAATAACTTCATTCATAAATGGTATCTTATGCTTACAGTAAAAATATTGATTTACCTTCTCTTCTAGAATCGAAGGTGCAAATGGTCTAAATGACTCACGGTTTTTTATCTTTAAATTAATTATATTTTTCATATCAGAGTTTCTTGGGTCTGCTAAAATAGATCTATTACCTAGTGATCTTGGACCATATTCCATTCTACCTTGGAACCAACCCATTACTTTTTGATCAATTAGTTTGTCTGATAAGTAATTGAATAGTTCATTATCTGAATCTATTTTTCTAACATTTATATTTTTATTGAGATGCCTAACTACTTTTTCAAATATTTCATCATTGTTATACGATGGCCCTAATGAAGTAGTTTCCATAATATTTCTTTTAAAATTTTTATTGTCGTAATTAAATAATGTATCAAATGCTGCTCCAAGGGCGCCCCCAGCATCTCCACAGTTTGATGGAATATAAATATTTTCAAATTTTGTTTTGTCTATTATCTTTCCATTTAAACTTGAATTAAAAGCACATCCTCCTGCTAAAACTAGATTTTTAATATTATATTTTTCATAAAGTTTATTCAAAATATTAATTACTATTTCTTCAAACACGAGTTGTGTTGAGTGAGCAATATCCATTTCTCTTTGACCAATTAATTCAGGATTGTTCAATCCTGGGCCTAATAGATTTTCCAATTCACGTGAATATAAGTTATCAAAATAAGGAGTGGGTGTATCAAAATTAAAAGAAAAGCCTATTTTTTGATGTCTAAAATATTTTAGATCAAGACTAAATAAAAAATTTTGGTCCTCTTTAAATAATTTTCTAATTTCATCAACGTATTTTGGCTTTCCATATGCAGCCAATCCCATGAATTTAAATTCTTCACCATATTTTTTAAATCCAATAAATTGTGTCATTGCTTGATAAAAAATTCCTAGAGAATGAGGGAAAATTACTTTATCCAATAATTTATTCTTTTTATCATTACATAAGTAAGTTTCTGTTGTAGAAAAATCACCAGCTGCATCAAAACTTAACCCTAATGCTTCCTCCATTCCTGAAGCATAAAATGCAGATGCGATATGGCTTTTATGATGTGGGATATGATGAATTTTATTTTTATATTTAACTTTAAAATTATCATAAATTACTGAATAAAGATTTAGTGTATTTCTTAAAAAAATAATTTTAGGAATAAAATTTACTTTTAATATTTTAGAAATAAAAAATTTTATTTTGTTTTTCAAATTATATTTTTTATTTGAATTTACAGAAATAATATCTACATCATTTATATCTTTTAAATTGGCTGCTTTTAAACAATATTCAATAGCATTTTTTGGGAAACCAGCATAATTTTTAATAAATGAAAATCTTTCTTCTTCGCATGCTGCAATAATTTGACCATCTACAATTATGCAAGCCGATGACTCTGCGTGAAAAATATTTAATCCAAGAATTACCATTATAAAATCATTATTTATAAAACTTAAATATAATAAAGATAGTACAAATGCTGAATATTAAAGAACCAAAAAATAAATATGACTGACTTGGAACATAACCAAAATGTGCCAATCTATATGCTATTAAATGAGAAATAAATGACGCTAAAATTAAATTATTTCCTGATGAAAAAAGTACAAATTTTTCTAAAAGAATAAATAATATTGATAAAAATAACATTGACCCAAATAAGAAAGGCAAAGACCCTGGATATAATAAGAAAGCTACTATACCCGGTAGGTGGATTGTGTATTGCAGTGGCTGTAAAGACTCTTTATCTAAATCAAATTTTTGATTTCCATTTTCCCAAAAAGCTAACACATATTTTTTGTAGTAATGATTAAAGTCTGAATAATCAATCTTTTCATTAAAGGCTTCTTTTAAATTACCGAAATTCAAATCATTATTATATCCATAAGCCTGTACTGCCATTACTGACTCTATACCAACAAATCTAATATAGATTAATTGTGCAATTTTTTTTAACTTTAGTTTAAAAGATTGATTTATATTTTTGTCTTTATTATTTAAAAAAGACATTTGTTCATTTTTTTTTTCTATTAAGTTTTTATTTGTACTCATACATTGAACTTTTGACGTGTAAAGCTTTTCATTTTCTAAGCATACATCTTCTAGATATTTTTTTAATATGAATTTTTTTGTAAAATATTTTTGCTGCCTTAAATCATTAACTAATATATTAGAGAGCAAAAATAATAAAAGACTAATTATAATGGTTATAAAAAAAGAAGATTTATTTAAATAAATATATTTTTTGCATTTCAAGAAACCAACATGGATTCCAAAAAAAATTGATGAAAGATTAAAAATCATTGCTCTACTAAGAAGAGATATGTTTAAAAAAAAACTTTCAAATAACATAAGAAAATAAATCATACTTCCAATTTTTTTTTTACTATCCAATTCTAATTTAATAATAATTGTAATAATAATACCTGAGCCCATAAGTAAAAACCATTTATAAGCCCCGGAGATAAGAAATGATAAGTCATAACTAGATCTCAATCCTTTTTGATAAATACCCAATTGATAATTTGTCAAACCAATAAAAACTACAATGAAGAAAAATAAAATTATGACTGTTAGTCTTTTTTTATTGTATGTATCGGTAATTTTTTTATTATAAATATAATTTTTAAAGAAAGGAATTTGGTTACTCAAAAAAGATGCCGTTGAAATAGATAAAAATGGTATACTTGATGTTATCATCAAATGATTTAAATTTTTTTCAGTAAATTCAAAATTTTCTGCACCACCAAAAATACTATTTTGGAAGAAGGCAAGATATAAACTGAATTTTAACCAAAAGCCTAAAAAAAGATAAGCCAATATATATTTTTCAAAAAAAAAACTGTTTTGCCTAAAACTAAAAATTAATGTCGATAATACAATTACAGAAAATAGAAAATAAAATACTTTGTTGCCCTCAAATGCTATTATTGAATTACAAAAAATAATTAAAAAACCAATAAAAAAAAATAAAGTAAAAAAATATATTAAATATTTATACATAAATTTTTTTTAAAAATGGAATAGAGTAAATTACAAAAGATACAACTGCTGCAAATAAATAAGCCATAATTAAATACTCACTACCTATTGTGTAATAAATTAAATATACAAGTGAAGCAATTATTAAAGAATAGTAAATATCTAATTTAAATATATTCTCTTCTTGTGATGAAAAAAAATACTTAAATCTCAAAATATTAGAAATTATCATTATAAAAGAACCAATAAGGGAGAACATTATTGTAATTTTACGAACCTGGCTTTCATCGGTTAAATCCTTAAAATATGTGAATTCAGCTATGGTTAATAATATTAATAATATAAAAAACAAAAATGCAATGAATGCTAATAAATTTAAAAAAAAATTATTATATATTTTTTTTGATGAATGAATTTTTGGACCTATTATATTTATGTAAAATGTTCCAAAAAATGACCCAACTGCATAACTGCCAAATAATAAACCTGCTGTGGCCTTCCCTACTATTAAATAAATTGAAAATCTCCATATCAAATTTGAGAAATGAATAGCAAAAGAAGAAATTAATTGAAAATTAATTATACTTTGTTTTAAAAAACTTAATAAAGATAACTTACTAGGTTTTAATCTTGAGATTTGGTTTAAATCACTAAGAAATAAAATTGGGTATGAAAAAATAATTATTGCAATTAGGTAAACTAGATACTGCACATAATCAGATAATATTAGTAAAAATAAACTAATTAAAAATAGCGTGTTTATTAAAAGTGAAATAAATAACTTATTGTATTCTTTTTTTACCTCACAAGAAGTCATAATTATTTCAAAAAGCCATTGGGTGCATATGAGTATAGCTAGTAAAATAAGTAAAATCTTATGATCAAAATTTAATATATTGATTAAATAAATTGAAAAAAATAATATAATTAAAAATACAACAAATCTAAATTTAAAAATAATTTTTATATCTTCATTATATTTTTTTTTAAATTGTAACTGTCTTGTGTTTGCGGAAAAAACTTGACATAGAAAAAAAGTAAAACTGGTTAATAAAGCAATTTCAGCTGCTAAATTTAAATAATTAAATAATGAAAATAAAATCATCATTAAGGTTATTGTAAAAAAATTTATAAATATGCTTAAATTAGAAATTGCAATACCAGTTATTTTGTTAAATAATTTTAAATTCATTCAATTCTTTTAACTGTTTTTTTAATTGATTTACTGTTTTTTTATGTTTTTTTATAAAGTGGCCTGTTAATTTTGATAATATTTTTTTTAAATATATAAATAAAAAAATATAGCCAAAGTAATTGTATAAAATTTTTAAATCTTCAATTATCTTAACAAAGACATATTTTACATTTGTACTAATCCCACCAATCTTCATGTAAGTTATGTATTTATTCAAATGAATATATTTGTAATTCATCTGACTTAATTTTAAAATGAATTTTGTATCAGAAGCAATTTGATACTTTAAAGAATAAGGGCCAACTTTTTTTAAAATATTTTTATCTAGAAAAAGTGTTGTATGTGGCAATAAATAAAAGTTTTTATCATTAAAAAAGTTAATTTTTTTTTTCCATATCCTTGTTATAACAATTTTTTTGTTAATGCTCTTATAAAACAAGACATTTCCTGTAACTATTTTATAATTTTTATAAAACAATTTATTTATCTTTGTTAAAATATTGTCCTCTGAGAAAATATCACCTGAATGTAACAAGCATATTATATCTCCATCAGCTTTTTTAATGCCCTTGTTTATTGCATCATAAATACCTTTATCATTTTGTCTAAAATGGTTGATATATTTTGAATATTTTTTTATTTTTTGAGACGTTCCATCAATGCTATTGCCATCAATTATAATATGTTGTTTTTTCTTATAATTTTGTTTTAGAACACTTTTAATAGTATTTTCTATATTTTGCTCATCATTCTTAACAACCGTTATTATCGAAATTTTCATTTATAATTTTTTATAAAAACTATAAGTGCTCTTTATGCCATCAGATAAGTTAATCTTGCTTTTCCATCCTAACTTTTTTATTCTAGTTATATCTAAAACTTTTGTTTTCATTCCGTTAGGTTTTTTTTTATCAAAAACAAATTTTGGCTTTACTGCTAATATTTTAGAAATTGCTTTAGCATAAGTAATTATTGTTTTTTGTGTGCCATTTCCGATATTAATAAAATCATCTTTAAATTTTTTATTCATTAAATAAACACAGGCTTCTGCTAGATCATTAACGTGCATTAACTCTCTTTTTGCTTTACCGTTTCCCCATATTTTTACTGTTTTATTTTTACCTTTTTTAAAATTATCAATTTTTTTTATTAAAGCTGGAAAAAAATGAGATTTATTTAAGTCATAATTGTCATTTTGACCGTATAAATTACATGGTATTAATGTTTTATAATTTGTCTTATACTGTTTATTAAAACTTTCACATAGCTTCATTCCTGCTAGTTTTGCAACAGCATAAGGTTCGTTAGTTTTTTCTAAATGTCCTTTAAAAATATACTCCTCCTTAAGTGGTCTTGGTGCGTCCTTGGGATATGCACAACTTGAACTTAAAAAAATTATATTATTAATTTTAGCCTTAAATGCACCAATAATTAAATTGTTCTGCATCATCAAATTATCACCAATAAAGTCTGCTCCATGAGTCTGGTTATCCAAGATACCACCTACTTTAGCAGATGCTATAAATATAAATTTGGGTTTTTTTCTTTTTAAAAAATTAAATGTTTTTTGTTGATCCCTTAAATCTAAATACTTGCTATTTGATAATATTAGGTTCGTATATCCTTTTTTTTTTAAAACTCTCACTATAGCTGACCCAACCATTCCACTACTGCCAGCTACATATATTTTAGATTTTTTAAAAATCATTTTGAAAAATTATTTTTTTGATATTGATTTAAATTCTTCTCTTATCATTTCTTGAATCATATCAATAATTTTATATTTTGGTTTCCATTTTAATACTTTTTTAGCTTTATTTGCGTTTCCAAGTAGCGAATCTACCTCGGTGGGTCTAAAGTATTTTTTACTACAATGAATAAAACATTTACCATTTTCATCATAGGCTTTTTGATCTACTCCAACGCCCTTCCATGTAGCTTTGATGTCTAATTCCTTTAAAACCATATCTAGAAATTGTTTAATTGAGTATTGTTTTCCTGTGGCTATCACAAAATCACTGGGTTTTGGCTGTTGTAAAATCTTCCACATTGCCTCAACATAATCTTTTGCGTGCCCCCAGTCTCTTTTGGACTTTAGATTTCCAAGAATTAGGGGTTCACTTGAACCATTTTTAATTTTACACAACCCATGTATAATTTTTTTTGTAACAAATGTTTCTCCTCTTCTTGGACTTTCATGATTAAATAAAATTCCATTACTAGCAAAAATATTGAACGCTTCCCTATAATTGATTGTAATCCAGTGTGCATAAAGTTTTGCCACACCATACGGGCTTCTTGGATAAAAAGGGGTTTTTTCTGTCTGAGGTGTTTCACCAACTTTTCCATATAATTCGGAAGTGCCAGCTTGATAGAACCTAATTTTTTTTTTTCTTTTTGAATTTCTAATGATTTCTAATAATCTTAATGTTCCAAGCGCATCAGAATTTGCTGTATATTCAGGTTCTTCAAAAGAAACCGCGACATGAGACTGCGCTGCCAAATTGTACACCTCCTCAGGCTGAACTTCATTAAATATTCTAAGTAGAGACAAGCCGTCAGTCATATCTCCATAATGAAGATAAAAGTTCTTTTTTTGCTTAAATTTTGGTTCGTATATATGATCAATTCGTGATGTATTAATCAATGAAGTTCTTCTTTTTATTCCATGAACAACATAATTTTTTTTTAAAAGTAATTCAGCTAAATAAGAACCATCTTGGCCTGTTATTCCTGTAATAAGTGCAACTTTTTTTTTCATTTATTACTCTTCTGTTTAATTTTTTTTTGTAGATATGTAAAGCCTAACATAAACCAAAATAACGAAGAGTACCAAGTTGAAATTATCGATCCAGTCGGTTTAAAAGGAAATATATAAGCAATCAATAAGGCTAGAAGCATAAGTTTATAAATAGCATTATCTTTTTTAACAAAAGTTATATTTAAAAAATAAAAAATAAATAAAAAGAAAATAATGAACCCAAAAATTCCTTGCTCAGAAAGCAATTCATAAATATAATTGTGTGGATGTGTTGAACATCCATTTGTTACAGCACCTTGGTTTAAAATCTTTTGATCAAAGAGGTAGCTGTAGTTATTACAAATAACTCTGAATTGTTTAAAACCATGTCCGTTTATAGGTTTTTCTAAAAACATTTGATGCGCAGTTTTATAATGAAGCCCCCAATGAGAAGTATGTATAAATAAGTCAATCATTTCAGTTATTTGAATCTTTGAAATTGAGATATTATGTAATCTTTTTTTGAAAGTTTCAGATTGTTCAGTGGATTTTTCTAAGCCCAAGATTCTCATTGGGTAATCCAAATATCTTAATTTTAATTGACTACTAAAAGAAATAGCTAATAAGGTAATAATAAATAAAGTTAAGCCCATTAATAATAATTTTTTTCTATATTTCTGACAAAATAAAAAAATAAAAAAAATAGCCACAAGAATAGTTAATATTGATGATCTTTCACCAGTAACCAGGATAGATAAAAACAATATAACTAATGAAAAATAGAATAAATATTCATTAGTTTTATTAAAATTAAAATAAATTAAAATTGTCATAAAACCAAAACTACTAAGAAAGCCACCCATTATTAATTCTTGATTAAATACTCCTGCATATCTTTCATAAATATTTAGTTCTGCATTAAATAGCCCTGGTTTAAAATTAAGTGTATTAAAGCCGAATATATATTGAAAAATTAAATCAAAAATTATTATTAAAAAAATTATCATATAAATTTTAGATAATTTACTAACATTAATATTCAAATTATTAAAAAAATAGTTCATTAAAAGTGGAATTAATAAAAAACGTATATAGGAAATGCTTTTAAAAATATTATGAATATTATCATTTATTATATTATTTAATAATTGATATATAATGAATATTAATAATAATAAAAAATAAAGCTTATGTTGCCTTAAAAAATTAAAATTTTTAGTATAATAAATATGTGTTATAAAAATTAAAATTAGTAAAACTGTAGCTATATTAATTAAAGCAGAACCCAATACAAATACAAATGGCAATGTAAATATGATATAAACAAAAATATTTTCTAATTTTTTAATCAAAGGTTTTTATGTTAACAGAAGCTATTTTATTAATTTTAAGCTTAATTACTTACACTTTAATTTATTTTTATAAAGATAAAATATCAAATAAATTCAAACTAATAGATATTCCAAATGTAAAAAGGAAAATTCATTCTACACCTACACCAATTTTGGGTGGTTTAATTGTTCTAATAATTTTAGTCTATAATTTTTCTGCATACTATTTTTTAAATCAAACAAATGACGCTTTGTTAATTTTTATACTTATTTTGATTTTTTTTATAGTGGGAATAATAGATGATATTAATCAATTAAGTAGTATTTTTAGATTAACATTTTTGTTTACAATTACATATATTTTTTTGAGTTTTTCTGAAAACTTAATAATTAATGAATTAAATTTTAATTTTAAAAATCTTAGCATAAAACTAAACTCATATTCTATTTTTGTTACAACATTATCTGTTTTGTTATTTGTAAATGCAATAAATTTAGCAGATGGAATTAATGGTCTTTCTACAATGCTAATATTTTGTTGGGCCGCATATATTAAATTTTTTTTATTTAAAGATTTTTCTATGTCTGGGTTTTCATTTCTGTTCTTAATTATGCTTATATTCTACCATATATATAATGGAAAATATTTTATGGGAGATGCAGGTGTAACTATGTGCGCAATATTAATAGGTTTAGCTTCTATTTATGTTTACAATATTCAAAATAATAATTCTGAGACTATTTATGTAGAAGAATTATTTTTGTTATTTTTTATACCTGGTTTAGATATGTTTAGATTATTTATATTTAGAATTTTGAATAAAAAAAATCCTTTTTCTGCAGATAATCAACATCTACATCATTTATTAATTAACAAATTTAAATTAAATTATTGTTTATTTTTTTATTTTTTAATTTCTTTTTTGCCATTAACAATTTATAAAATTTTTGAAGTGAATACACTGTATTTAATTTCCATATATTCTGTTATATTATTAATATTGATAAATTATAATTTAAAAAATATTTCTAATTAAATCATTAGAAAATTTTTCAAATTTAAAATTTTTAAATCTACTCAATGACTTAGAGCTGTAGAGTTCATATAAATAATCAGTTGCCCAGATCTTTTCTATTGAGGCAGCGATTGATTCTGGATAGTTAGGATCAAAATATATAACACTATCCCCACACTGCTCTTTGGCAGCGAACACATTTGACATCACAACAGGACAACCTAGACTAAAAGCCTCAATTTGAGGAATATTAGTTGGCCCAAGATAACTTGGATTTATTAGAGCTCTAGCATTTGTAATTAATTCAGCTTTATTATTTTCACTTATGTAACCTAAAAATTCTATATTTTTTTCAAGTCCTAGTTTTTGTGTTAACTTAAAAATTTTATTATAATTTCTCTTTTTATGACCTATTAAAACTAGCTTAATATCTTTATATTTTCTTTTTAAAATATTTATTGCGAGTAATAAGTTTACATGATTTTTGTGTTTCCAATATTGCGCTGGGTAGATTATATATTTATCTATTCTCGAATTAATTATTTTAGATTGAGCTAGTTGTGTTGAAAAATACTGAACTTTAATATTATTATAAACTCCATAGCTATCTTCAACATGTTTTTTTCCAAGCTTCGAATCTACCAAAACTATTTTTGAATATCTTGCAATATTATTAAACTGATAATCTCTGTAAAATTTTCTAATCGTAGATGATGTTTCTGGAAAGCTAGAGTATCTATGCATTAAGTCATTAATACTTACAACTGTTTTTCCTGTGCATAAGACAGAAATCAAATCTTGAGAAGGAAAAATCCACGTCTCATTTTTTTCAAAAAAACTAATTGGTAATTTTAATATCTTAAATTTTGTTAAAATTTTAGCAACATGTTTAATATTAAATAAAATTAAAAAATGTATTAAAATCCATTGAAATAAATTAAAATTTAAATAATATTGGTTATCTAATTTCATATTTTTTTTGGTTGTAAAATATAATTTAATATTTTCTTGTGAAAATTTTTTCTGTAGTGTCTTAATAATTAACTCTGAATATTGATAAGTACCACCCCATACAGGATTATTATTAATGAAAATATTAATTTTTTTATTATCTTGTTCTGACAAATTTTTGTTCATATAGATCAATTATATTACAAACTTTTTTTAACTCTGAAAGAGTGTTGCCTAAACCAGATGGCAGATATAATCCATTATTATACAAAAAATTTGATTTTTTTAGATTATATTTTTTAAAATTATATTTTTTTAATAATGGTTGCTGACTTAATGGGTAAAAAAACTCTCTTGTTGCTACACCATTATCTTTCATAAACTTAATAAAGTTTTTTTTATTAACTATTCCTTTTTTTTTAATTATTATTGGATATACCCAATAAATGTTATTTGATGTTTGATTTTTAACTGGTGGAAGTTTTATAAAATCTTTATTTTTCAATCTCTTATTATAAAAATCTCCTATCTTAAGTTTCTTTTTAATATGATTATTAAAATACTTTAATTGTGATAATCCATACGCACATTGCAAACTACTTAGTCTAAAATTCCCAGATAAGTGATTATGTTTAAATCTTATTTTTTTTCCAAAAGATAGGTTTCTTAAATCTGAACAAATATTATAATATTTTTTTGAATTTGTTAAGATGCAGCCACCTTCTCCAGTTGTTATTAATTTATTTGAATAAAAACTAAAAATACTAAGATCTCCAAAACATCCTAAATTTTTATTCTTGTATTTAAGTCCTATTCCTTCAGCACAATCCTCGATAATTTTAAAATTAAATTGTTTTTTTAATAACAGTATCTCTTTAATGTTTGAGGCCAAACCATAAGTATGTACCATAATTAAAGCCTTTATATCTTTGTTTGTTTTTTTTTTTAAATCAGTAATACAAATGTTAAAATCATCTTTATTTACATCTACAAAAACAGGCATTAAATTGTTTCTTAAAATTGCATTAAGACAAGAAATAATCGTTAAGTTTGGAACGATTACTTTGCTACCTGGTTTTAATTTAAGAGCTGCAAGCGCAATTTCTAAAGCTGCAGTTCCATTTGAAACTGTTACACCAAAATTTGTTCCGATGATTTTACTAAATTTTTCTTCAAATCTTCTAATGATTGGACCATCTCCAGATATCCATTTGGACTTTAAAGATTTTTCAATATCTTTATTACGTTTTGAATAAATTAAAGGTCTGTTAACAGGTATCATCTCTAAATATTTATAGCAAAACTATATATTGTCCATGTTAACTTTTTAAATAGTTAATTTTTACATTCATTTAATTTATAAGCTACAGTTGCATCAGCATTTTTCTTAAATCCAAAGAATCTACCTCCAGTAGCAGTAGCAATAATATATTGACAATTGTTATATTTAAAAGTCATTGATGGTGCAGAGCCTGCAGCAGGTAACAAATCTGACCACAATAAAACTCCATCAGAAGACCTATAAGCTCTTATTCTTTCATCTGGAGTTCCTGTTGCAAAAAATATTCCAGAACCTATATTTAAAATACCCCCAAAATTGATATCTCCCTGATAAGAATAATTATTTTCATCATGCCTTTCACCAAATGGAATTTCCCAATTTAATGCAGCCGTGGAAAGATCAATAGAAATAATTTTTCCCCATGGAGGTTTTGATGCTGGTAATTTATTTTTATTTAAAAATAATTGCCATTTACCAGCAACTGCTAGTAAGTTAAATTTCTCTAAAAATTTATCTCTTTTATATAGAAAATTTTTTATATCCTTAAATTCTTTCAATTTTAAATCAAATTTTTCTTCATATTTATGTGCATGTTTTAATCTTTCAAAACTGCTTAAGTTTGTTTTTTTATTTGTAAGTGTTATTCCTGTAAGTACAGGGTAATATTTATCACCATATGACTCCGATTCTATAAAACCTTGTCCAGCCACACCGTGACATGAAGAACATTTTAAATTATAAATTTTATTATTACCTATTATGGGAATTTTAGAATAGAATTTATCCACAAAATCACTTCTAATCTCATTATTTGCCCATCTTGCTTTTTGAAATTTATTTTCCTCTTTGGTTTTTTTAAAATTAAAATAATTATTTATCTTTTCAGTATATAAACTTATTTTACTAAATATCTTATCTCTGTAGTATAAGCGAATAAACCATGGATATTCGTTAATTGAAATTATTAAGTTATTTTTATTTGTCAAAGATGAGCCTGGCCAAGATGGTCCTCCATGCAAACCAAAAGTAACAATATCATTATTTAGTGAGGGAGGTTGGTAGTTACCAAATTTTGTATTTCTAAGTTTAAATTTTAAATAATCATGTTGTTCAGAATTATGATAAAACAAGTCTTTTTTGGGATCAAAATATGTTTTAGAAATTGGTACTGGTCTCAAAAATAATTTTTGATATTTGGATGTTTCAACATTTTTTAAATCTGAATCTGGAACTTCAATATTTTTATAAAAATTTTCAAATATCGGTTTTCCATTACGGACATTAAAAATCATAATATTTCCCGTTTTTGAGGCAGCAACCACTGTTCGTATGTTTTTATTTTTAATTTTTAAATCTAAAATTACAGGAGGACCTACAACATCAAAATCCCATAAATCATTATTAGTGTCTTGAAAGCTCCATAATATTTCACCACTTAGGGCATCTATAGCAACTAGACTGCTAGAATAATCTTTTTCATTTTTAATTCTATCATTTCCTACAACACCCCCCATATTAGATGTAACTACCAATAAAGTTTTTGTTATTTCGTCAAAGGAAAAACCAGACCAAATTCTTATTTTGCCATCTGAGGGAGCCACTTTTTTATTTGATAGACTTGTATTCCATAGTTCTTCACCTGTGTTAATACTGTATGCCTTTACGCCATCAAAAAGTGTTGCTAAATAAATGTGATTTTCAAATATTATGGGAGGAACTAATAAGATACTATCTCCAAAATAACCATCACTCCCCATATCTTTAATAATTTTACCAGTATCCTCATTAATGGCTGCTACACCCTTAGAGGTTGGGGTATATATAACACTATTTGAATAGGTCATTCCTCTTCTTGCATTTGGAGAGGGTAATTTAGTTTTCCATATCAATTTTCCATCTAAAGGACTTAATGCATGCAAGTTGCCTGCTAGATCTGTGATTATAATATATTTTCCAGTAAAAATTGGTGTTGCCTGGACTGTATTTTTTTTTATTATTACTCCAGAGTTATAAACCCAAGATTTTTTTAATTGATTGATATTATTTTCATTTATTTGATTTAACTTAGAGTAATTTTGTGAATTAAAATCACCATTACTGTGCATCCATTCACTAGCATTCAAATTAACGGTCAATATTTTAAAAAATATTAACAATAAACAATAAAAATAAGGATATCTAAATTTCAATTAATTTAATTTTTTAGATTTAAATAAAATTTTATCTTCTTTGGGTATATAGGGACCTTGTTTTACCTCAATAAAAACTGATTTTTTTAGTACTTTAAAACCATGACCTCCTGAAGCCAAAAGAATTAAATCTCCAGCATTAAGTATTTTGGCACAAATAAATTTTTTTTTATCAAATAGAAAAACTTTCATTTTACCAGTTTTCATGATCAAAACTTCCTGAGTTTTTATATTATTTTTTTTAATATTTTGGTGATAATGACAATCAATTATTTTACCTTTGTTGTAAGACATTTGGGCAACTTGCTGCGAGAAAGATGTTGGGGTAAAAAACTTAATACCTTTATTTTTATAATTTTTTCTTAAAATCATAGCAATAATCTTATTATTTTTTTGTATTATTTCCATCAGCAAATTTTATTTAAATACACAAACATAGTATATATTAAGATTAAACAATTTGCCAAATTTAATCAATTATTTAGATAATGAACCTTTATACAAAAAAAATATTAAAACAAATTATTCCACAATGGATAATAGAAAAATTAAATGCTTTTTTTTACTATAATTCATTTAGTGATGGTTACAAAAGTTTTGATGAATTAAATAAAATTTCAACTAAGTATGATTCAAATAAGGTAATAGAAAGAGCTCAAATTGCTTTTAAAATTTCTAGATCAAAAAGCTATCTAAATGACAGAGATGGTGAAGTTTTTTTAAAAAAAAATATCAACTTCAAATTAATTAATATTATATCTACATGTATAAAAGATAAGAAGGCTGGATATTGTGTAATTGATTATGGTGGGTCATTAGCAAATTTTTATAGGACTAATATACAGCATTTAAAAAAATATAATATTAAATGGATTGTAGTAGATAATGAAAAAGTATGCCGTCTTGGAAATAAAATTTTAAGAAATAGAGATATTTATTTTTTTTCTAATTTAAAAAAAACAAAAAAGTTTATAGATATTTATAATTTAAAAAGTGCTTTATTCTTTTTTGGAAGCTCAGTGCAATATTTGGATAATTTTGAAAATATTCTTTTTAAAATTAATGATTTCAATTGTGAAAAAATTATAATTGAAAGACAGCCTATTTTAAGATTTAAGCCAACTACTTATGCTTTACAAAAAACTCTTTTTTTAAGTGGAAATTTTTCTTATCCTGTTAAGCTATATAATTATAACAAACTAATAAGTCTTGTAAGAAAATATAACTTCTTTTTGATGGAGAGCTTTAAAGGTTATGGCAACAACTTTAGGGATGGTGAATATAAAACTATGGTATTCAAAAAAAGATGACTGAGTTATTTGGTGTATTGACTGTACAATTAAATTCGATTTTTTTATTATTATCTTTTTATTTTATAGCAAGAAAAATAAGTGAAAAGATATCAACTTACTCAATTGAACTAACACTTTTATTTATAACATTAATATTAATATCTTTAATATCATTAATTTTTCAAATTATATTGATTTTTGATTATAAATTTTTTTATACATACGAAAATTATTTAAAAAAAATATTTATTACCTCATCTTATCTAATAACATTAAGTTTTTTATATAAAAAAAAACTGAACTTTGAAATAATAGTCAATCAATGTAAAAAAAACTCTGGTTGGATAAATCTATTTATTATCATATTTTTTTTGTGTTCTTTGGGTATTGTGAGTGATGCAGATTCTTTAATATATCATTCTAAAATATCGAAAGTAATTCTATCTGGATATGAAGTAAATTATTTTGAAGATAACCTTCATTTTTTACTAATTGGAACCTATGAAATATTTAATTTACTACCTGAAGTAATGGGTATTTCTAACTTTAACACATTATTAAATTTATTTTTTTTGATCAATATAACTATTTATTTAAATAAGAAGTTTTCAAAAAAAATTTACAATAAAGACATATTTCTACTTTTAATGCTCTCTGCTCCTATAATTACAATTATAATCACACCTCAAAAGCCTTTTTTTGTGCCAATGATTGTTCAATTTATGTGTTTAATGTTTTTTTTGTTTAATAAAAAAGTAACCAAAAAGGATCTAGCAATTTGTATTACTGCTTTAATTCTAACAACTCTATTTAAATTAAATTTTATAATTTCAGGAATAATTATATTTACATCATATTTTCTTAAACACAAAAAATTTTTATTTGTGTTAAAAGTAAGCTTTTTAATTTTATTATTATTCATAATTCCTCAACTTTATTTTAAAATTCACTATTTTGGCAGTCCATTTCCACCATTCTTGACTCAATACTTGGGCGAAAATACGAATATATATTTGTCATTTGCTCAAGAGCTTAAGAATTGGAAAACAGACAGTTTCTTCGTCTTTCCATTTAATATTTTTGTACCAAGCACTATTAACCAGGTACATAACTCTTTAGGAGTAGGACTGATTGCATTCCTATTTATAAAAAAATACAATGGTAAAAATCTTAATATTTTATTATTTATTTTATTTTCACTTATAATTTCAAATATATTTTTTGTACAGCAAACCCCAAGGTTTTATTTCTTGAGTTACCTGATATCTCTTTTAATTATATTGGAGTCTGATTTAGTTAATAAATTCTATCTTCGTAAAATAGTTATATTACAATATTTTTTTACAATAATAATATTAAGCTTACTAGTACCTGTTTCCATATCAACGACATTTTTTGGCAAGAAAAATGAAGTATACAAAGAAAAGTTTATTTTCAGATATGCAGTAAATAAAAAAATAAATGAATTAATTGGAGAAAATAATTTTATAGTAAGTGATCTTCCTAATTATTATTCTAAAAATTTTGAGATAGTAACGAGCCCTTTAGAGCATGTTACAAATGAGATAGAATTAGAAAAATATAAAACGTATTTAAATAATAATAATGTACAATATATGCTAGTTAATAACCTTCCCTTAGAAAAAATAGATTTTTGGGAAAATAAAAACTATCCAGTAAATAATTTTTTTTCTAAATGTTTTGAAGATTTAATTTCAAAATTTTCAATTGAAAGAGCAAATAGAAAAAAATTCTTATTAACAGAATTGGAATATGTTGATTATTTCTTTTATAAAAAAACTAATAATTGTAAGTTTTAATTTTTTTTATTTAGATATTTAAAAATTTTAATTGCATCTTTGGTTAAGACATGTGTTGAATAATTATTTAATATATTTTTATAATTATTTTTAATCAATCTATTTCTAATATTTTTGTTATTTGACAAGTAAACTATTTTTGCTGCAAATTTATCTGCACTATCTTCAATCATAATATCTTTATTATTTACATACTTAAGTCCCTCTGCCCCTAATGTTGTAGAAATTATTGCTATTTTATAAAGCCCTGCCTCTAGAATTTTAAATCTTGTACCAGACTCATACTTAAGAGGGACCGCTGCAAGATCTGCTAAACCAAAAAAGTAAGTAATGTTTTTAACCCAACCTTTAACTATTATATCATTTTTTTTTGATGATTTGAATTCTTTATTAGAATGCATACCAATTATATAAATTTTTAACTTTTTTACTTTATCTTTAATTAAAGGATATATTTTTTTCAGAAACCATCTTGTTGAAATATTCATTGGAGATGATTTTGCTCCAAATGTTCCACTTATTATAATATTAAAGTTTTTATCTTTCCTTTTTTTTATTTTTTTTTTAGAAACTACATTTCTAAAAATGAAAATATTAGATGTTAAATATAACTTTCTAAAAACTTTGGCATCAAATTCTGAGACAGCAGTAACAACATCTGCTATTTTAAGCATCTCACATTCAATCTTTTTATAAAATAAAAAATAAAATTTTAAATATATTTTTTTAAAAAAATTTACATATGGAATTTGTCTTTGTATGAAGCTATGAAATACAGAGTCCGTATCTGCTATAATCTTAATATTTTTATCTATTTTTTTAATTTCTTTTATTAAATCAAAACATTGACTGGCATATGAAATCCACAAACATCTATAGTTTTTTTTCCTATATAAATTTACTATGAATTCAGCATCTTTTTTTAAATAAAATTTTTCTTTAATTCTCCAAACTATACCTTTTATAAATTTAATTTTTTTTATTTTTCTCCTAACGCTTGGGGCATAAAAAATATTTTTTTTAATCAAAGTATTATTTTTGGAGTCAAAAAATCTTGCATTTCTTGAGACAACATCTACCATAGATATTTTTTTTAATGCCTCTAAACTACTTTCGACTCTCAATAATTGTCCTCCAGTAGAATTATTTGTCTCAATTCCTACTTTTGAACAATATAATATTTTTATATTATTTTTATTCATTTAAATTTATATTGTATTAATCTTATTTAACTTTAAATAAATAGTTTATGAAATTTAATATTAAAAAAATACCCGATAAAAGTATTGTATCCTTTTTTAGAAAGAAGAAAATAGTAAATAATTTTCTTAACAATTTGAAACCCTATATAGGAACAAACAATGAAAATACTAAAGTATTATTGGGCACAAACTTAAGCGATCTTTATTTCATTTATAAACTAATAACATTAAGTAAAAGAGTCACTTCTTTAGAGTTTGGTTGTGGTTTTTCAAGTGAAATAATTGCTAGCGCATTGCTAGAGAATAAACAAAAATACCATAAAAAAATAAAAAATTTGAGAAGAATATTTCCATTTCAAAACCATGTTTTAGATGCTTCAAAAAAATATATTAAAATTACTAAAAAAAGGTCATCTTATTTAAAAAATTTAATATTTTATTATTCAGAATGTGAAATTGCAAAATATAATGGAAAATATACGGTACAATACAAAAATCTTCCACTGCTTTCACCTGACTTTATTTATTTAGATGGTCCCAGTCCATATCATGTAAAAAAAAATAAGTTATTCAATTTTAACATCCAGCAACAAGATTTATTTCCGATAAGTTCCGATATACTTCTCATCGAATATTACTTGATACCTGGAACGATAATTCTTGTAGATGGACGTGGGGCAAATGCCCAATTTTTAAGAGATCATTTTGTAAGGAAATGGTCATATAAATATTATTCAAATTTTGATATGCATTTATTTTGCCTAAAAGCTGATGCTTTAGGAGCAATAAGTAAAAGACAACTAAATTTTTTTAACAATTACAACTAAATTTTTTCCAAATTTATCATTTAAAAATTTATCTAAAACAAATGAAATAGGTATAAAAATTTTATCCCATATATAAACCATAAACTTTTTGGGATTTGATGAGTTTAGAAATAATTTAAATATTTTGTAAATTAAATATCCTGAACTATCTAGGTAAAACATCTTTTCAATTTTAGAGCCTTGTAAATTAAATAGTAAGAAATCCTTTTTTGTATATCTTCTATAGTGGCCAATCGATTTATCAAAATTAGAATAAAGTGACATAAATGAAGGTACGCAAATTAGTAAATAACCATCTTTATTTAATAAATTTAAATTTCTGGTTATTTCTTCTTGATCATTTTCAATATGCTCTAACACTTGACAATGAATTATTGCGTCATATTTGTTTGCTTTTATATTTTCTGTAGTACCATTGATAATTTCAATTACTTTATTGTTATCTTTAAATTTTTTTTTTAAATATAAAGAAAAATTTTTATCTGGCTCAAGCATGGTTAAGCTTTTTGCATCTTTTATAATTAACTCTGAAAATGAGCCAATTCCAGATCCAACCTCTAAAACTTTTTTATCCTTAAAATACTTCTTTAAACTGTATATTACGTATTTTCTCCATAATCTAGCTACCGAAAAATTGTCTAATTCCTTTCCTACATAATTAATAATCATGATTTTATTATTTTTTTTAGAGAATTATTTTTAAGTTCGTATACTTTATCACAAATATTTTGAATATTTTGTTTATGTGAGATAATAATAATCGTAACCTCTTTTTTTAAATTAATTAGTGTAGAATAAATAAGTTTTTCACTTACATCATCTAACGAGCTTGTGGGTTCATCTAGGATGAGAACCTTTGGTCTGGTATATAACGCACGCGCTATACCTATACGTTGAATTTGACCACCAGACAGTTTAACACCTTTTTCACCAACATTTGTGTCTAAGCCATTTGGTAGAGTTTTTACAAATTCATATAAGTTTGTCTTTTTTAAAATTTCTTCTATCTTATGTGTTTCCACATCATCATCATCTACACCAAATGCAATATTTTTTTTTAAACTTTCATCCAATAAAGTTGTAGATTGAACGACTAATGCAATTATCTTCTTCCAATCATTTTCTAATAAATTAATATTTGTTCCATCAATCAAAACTTCTCCTTGTGTAGGTTTTTTATTTCCACATAAGATGTCTATTAAAGTACTTTTACCTGAGCCACTTGGTCCAGATATACCAATAAAATCATTTTTATTTAAACTTAATGATAAATCTTCAAATAAATTGTTGTTTCTTGCACTATATTTAAAAAATAAATTTCTTATTTCAATTTTTTTATCAAAACTTATTTTATTATTTTCTAAACTATTTTTTTTATAGTTTTTTTTATCCACATCCAGTTCATTAAGTTCTTTGTACAATAAAGATATTCCAGCAGATGAGTTAAGCATAAATTGTGTTATAAACATTAGTTTACTAATTGATGGTAATATTTTGAATGATGCAGCAGCATATATTGCTATAATTGGAAGTGACTCTTGAATTGAAACTTCATAATAAATAATATGACTTGTCACAGCTATTGATATTATTACAATCGAAAAAGGTTCAATCCAAATTCTAGGTATTGATGCATAAAAATTTTGAAGCATTGTAGTATAAGAGCTTGTATGTATTTTTTCAAAAAAGCGCTTTATAAAGTAATTTTCTTTAGAATGCATTTTGATTGATTTAATGTTTCCAAAAGTTTCTATTGCATATTTTAAGTATAGCTCTTCATTTAAAACTTTTTTTTTACTTATATTCAAAGATTTAACCTTAACAAAAGAATAAAATACTAAAATAAGTAATAGAGATATCAAAATTATTAATGATGTTGCAACCGGATATAGATAAAATAAAGTTAAAAACATTAATAAAAAAATTAATATTTCTGAAAAAAAACTATAATAATAAAATAAGATAAAAGAAAATAACCTGCTCTCTGTACTAATTATCCTGACTAAGTCTGTGGAATTTCTTTCAACATGAAAATTATAATCTTGTAAGATATAATTATTAAAAATTTTTAACGATAATTTTTCTTGGAATGCAAAACATACTTTATAAATATGATAATTTACAAGAGAGATGATTGATGATTTGAAAATAAAAAATAAAATTACAAAAATTATGAATGCTGCAAAAATTTCAGTATCACTGTATGCGCTTAAATATTTTTGGCTAAATAAATAGGTCTCGCCAGTTAACATATGAATAATTGGAATTACCAATGTTATGCTTAATATTTCCAATAATGAAACCAAAAATAATAAAAGCTTGTTTTTAAAAATATTTTTTTCTTTTAATTTTTTTAAAACTAAATAAATCTGATTAATAATCGAAAAAAAATACATAAATTTAAACTGCTACTCTATGAGGACTTATAAACTAATTGATATTATTAATAACAAGAAAAATTGCACATATCTACTAAACTTATTAATACTTTCATATTACTTTTTAGTGTCATTTAGATCTATCCCTGACTCGACTCACTATTTGGTTTCTCACTTTTCTGCTGCAGATATTACTGGAGACAAGATTAATGAAATTATTAATTTTATTTATACTCCTATTTATTATTTAATTGGTTTTATTTTTAAAAATCTATTGGTATATAATATTTTTTCTATTATCATAAATTTTATATTTTTAAATATTCTTTTTTTTATAGTAAATAATTTTATCAAAAATTATTTTATATCTCTAATAGTAGTATCTTCTATTATTTTTTTTAAATTTTTAATCTTTGTATCATTATATTTTGATTTACAAATTTTGAGCTTTGGTAACTACTTATTAATGAATATAGACATGATGAGTAATTTTACAGTACGCCAAATATTTGGTTTATTTTTTATAATTTCAATATTCTATTTTTTAAAAGATAAACATTATCTTGCAATATTTTTTATGTTTATAAATTTTTTTACTCACCCAAATTCAAATATATTGATTAGTGGAATTATGTTATTTTTTTATTTTTATATGTTCATTAAGAATAAAGAAATTTGGAAAAATATATTTATATTTTATTTAATTTCTACATTGGTTGCTGTTTCTTTAATCTATCTGAATATTTACAACTTCAAAGACACTTCACTTGTTGTATCTGGTAATGTTGAAAAAAATTTTTATTACAGGTCCCTTATAAAAGATGAAGCAGATGATTTTTCTTTTTTATGGCTTATTGCCTATAAATTTAATACAATTATACTATCCATCCTAACAATTCTGATTAACTTTTTCATATATTTAAAGAATTATAAATTCGATAAACTAAGTTATCTGTCGATAGCACCTGTAATTTTATTTTTTTTTGGTACTTTAATTGAATACTCAAATATATTTTTTGAAATAGAATTTATTAGTGAATTGATAATTAATTTACAACCAGGTTGGAAACTTATTGGTTATTCCTGTATACCTTCCCTCATTATATTAGGGAAAAATTTACTAAAATTAAAAATTTTATTTATAGATAGAAATATTTTTTATTTAAAGATCTTTATTATATTCACAATAATTACTTTTTTTTCAGTAGGTGGAATTAGAAACTCATATGAGATGTTCTCTTTTTATAAATATGCTTTTAAAAATGATGATAAAAATTATGAAGACTGGTTACTCCAACTAACTGGAAAAGAAAATTTTTATTTAATGTCTCCAATTGTTAATTCTAATGAAGAAATACAATCTTTTTATATCGAAGAAAATAATATTTTTGAAATTAAAAAAATAAATAAAACATATAAAACTTTTGGATTTAAAAATTTGCTAGAAGGTTATGATGGGTATTTGTTAATTAAAAAGATAAAACAAATAATTCCAAAAAAATCTGGAATTATCTTGCCTCCTAATTTTTTTAATTCTAGAGGTATATTTAAAGATTATTATCTATATTTCCTTGAACATCCAGATGGTAATTTTGCAATGGGAAATAAAAAGTTTTTTAATATAGTAAACCGTAGAATGGAGCTACTCCTTAATACTAATTATAAGCATATTCCAAATAAACAATCTGGATTAAATTACAGTTTTATTAGACAAAAATATAACAAAATTGATAAAAGAATTATTACTCTTATAAAAAATGAATATCCTAAATTTAATTATATAGTCAGTGAAAATTTAAATATTAAAAATTTAGAAATCGTCTATAAAGATA
>Ga0206131_10002298_pt1 | contig 23375 bp, 20 predicted proteins | sample Helgoland_Spring_FD_148636 | JGI IMG/M metagenome (GOLD analysis project Ga0206131, IMG submission 148636) | Pelagic subsurface seawater microbial communities from Kabeltonne, Helgoland, North Sea - Helgoland_Spring_Bloom_20160517_1 | ecosystem: Environmental > Aquatic > Marine > Epipelagic ...
AGAGTAGAAATCAATGGCGTATCGACTGTGGGCTCAGGTTCTGGTCGTAGTGGTATTGATTTTGAAGATGTAAACGCATCAATCATTTCCTCTGTTGAGGTTACTAAGGCCTCAGAGGCAAAAACCATTGAAGGTTCTGTCGGTGGTACTATCAATCTAAGAACTATTCGCCCGCTTGAGCTTGAAGAGACTCTGGGCAGTCTTCGCGTTCAGATTGAAGATAGCAGTCTCACCTCCGATGGTTCCAAGCCAAGATATTCTGGCGCCTGGGGTGATAAGTGGACTACTGATGCCGGTGAGTTCGGTGTTGTTATCAGTGGTAGTGTTACAGAGCAAGAAGCTGTTTCGTTCCGTCCTCGTACTGACCGTGATAACATCGCTTCGCCTGTTGGCGCAAATCCAGCTGAGTTTCTGGGTATCCAGTTCCTGGTTCAGGAACAAGAAAATGATGATTACGACACGACTAACCTAGCAACCACTTTTGAGTGGGCGCCTAATGACAACCTCAAGTTTCATATGGACGTGATCATCAATGAGCAAGAGCGCAGTCGCGATCAGTACAGATTGCAGGCCTCTGGTGTTAGCTCACTGAGACAGCTGAGCATTCCTACTGCGTTTGAAACTGTTGACTTCGGCGTTGGCCCCGGTCTGTTCCCTGCTGCCCTTGCGGGTACGCTAGAGCCTGATCTGGCAAATGACGATGATGATCCCAACTTGCGTTTTTCGAGTGAAACAAATTCTCGAGTGACTGATAGTGACGTGTTCTCTATCGGTGGTGAATGGCAGAATGACAGACTGACTGCCAGCTTTGAGCTGTCAAGCAGCAACTCCGATACTGTGAGCCCTAACCTCAGCACTACGTTGAACTTTATTAACCCAAACTGTCCTCTTGATGGTCCTATTGATGATTCGGGCACAAGTAACGATAACTGTGTTCCATTCATTTATGACCTGTCTGGTGGGACGCTATCATTTGGTGTGAACTACGATTCTCCATTTGCTCCAGATCCGTCTGACCTGCTGGATCCAGCTAATGTTGTTCTGGATCAGGTTTCCGTAGATCGCAATACCAATGAAAACTCAGAAGATGCTCTGCGTATTGATTTCTCTTATGAGTTGGATTGGAAATCAGTAAGTTCCGTTGATTTTGGTTACCGTTACAATGAGTCTTCAAGCAAGTTTGAAGATATTGGTGACCGTATTGGTGGCTTTAGTAAAATGGTAGATAGCCCCAACGGTACTTCGTTTGCAGAACTATTGGTTGCGGGACCCACTAACTACAATGCTGGTGATGGTCGTGATCTTTACATTCGCAACTTCCTGCTTCTGGATCCAGATCGCTCTTTCTCTGATCCTGAGGGAACCATTGAAATTCTTCAGAACGCAGTGATAGCTCACGATCCTAATAGCCCTGATATTTTGAATGTTCAGTCTAGCGAAAATGCGTTTTATGACGTAAGTGAAGAGACTTCAGCGCTGTACGGTCAGGTAAATTTTGAGCATGGTATTTTCCGCGGTAACTTCGGTCTCCGCTGGATTGAAACTGAAGTTGACTCAGTAGCCTTTGGGCCAGCTGACGTGAACGGTGTTAGATCTTTAACCTCAACAAAAGGTAAGTATGATTTTGTACTTCCTCGCTTGAACATTGTGGCTACGGTTAGAGACGACCTGCTGGTTCGCATGGGCTATGGCTCAGACATCAGACGCCCAGGGTTTAACAACCTCAACACAGGTTTCACCTTTGATCCAAGTGAGAACGCGTCTGTTTCACTGGGTAATCCCGGCCTAGAGCCTGAAGAAGTTGATTCATTCGATATTTCTGTCGAATGGTACTTTGCTCCTTCAGCCGTAGTAAGTGTCGGTTACTTCTCTAAAGATCGTACCAATATCTTTGGTCAGGACTTTGAGGGTGCGTTATTGACCCCGAGTGACGAGTTCTTCGCGGATGGTTTTGTTCGCGAGACTGATCCCTCATGTCCTGGTGGCGGTATCTATAACCCGGAAGTAGTGCCCAATGTATTGGGTGATCCAGCACAAACCGGTATGTGTGTTGATTTCACTCAGCCTGGTAACGATCCGGCTACCACTACTCAGTCAGGTATTGAGCTTGCTTTCCAATATGATCTTTCAAGCTTTGAAGATTCTCTTGGTTGGGCATCTGGCTTCGGCGTGATTGCCAACTACACCAAGCAAGAATTCAAAGGCGGTTCTGAGGTAGATACTACTTCTGGTCGTGGTTTGACTGTTTTGGGTGACGTGAGCATCGATCGTGGCCTGCTTGATTTCTCTGAAGACGCTTATAACTTTACTGTCTTCTATGAGAAGTATGGCGTGTCAGCCAGAATGCGTTACACCTGGCGTGAAGGCTTCCGTACCAATGACTTTGCTGGCGGCGCTAACACAAGTGGCAGCAGCACATTCAGCTTCCCAGTCCACACTCTGGACCGTGGTCAGCTGAATGCAAGCATCAACTATGATGTGAATGACCAGTTGAATATTGGCCTTGAAGTTGTGAATCTCACGGAAGAAGGTATTGATCAGCACTGTGTTAGCGAAACAGGCCCCCTCTGTTTTGTCGGCATACCTGATCGTCGTATCACTGCGGGCGTTAGCTACAGATTCTAGCCTGCGGGACCTGGATACTAACATTGAGTACTATGTTGTATAAAAATGGTAACTAGGTCATTAAGAAGCCCCGGCAACTTGCTGGGGCTTTTTTTCTGTTTAATTTCGACTTTTCTGTAATGGCCTTGAGAGATATCTGGCTAATTCAGCTTTAGATTAGAGCATTAGGGACGTTTATATGCGCGAATCCTGGCGGTGGTTTGGGCCCAATGACCCGGTCACTATTAATGATATAAGACAAACTGGTGCTACTGATGTGGTTAGCGCTCTGCACGCTATCCCTACAGGAGAAGTATGGTCAGTTGAGGCAGTGCAGGTCCACCAGCAGCTTATAGAGCAGTCTGAATCCGGACTGTCGCAACTGCGCTGGACTGTGGTGGAGAGTATCCCAGTCCATGAGGATATTAAGTTAGCGCGGCCCAATCATCAGATATATATAGACAATTGGATTGCTTCCATGGAGAACTTGGCGGCCTGTGGCGTCAAGGTAATATGCTATAACTTTATGCCGGTTATTGACTGGACGCGGACTGACCTAAGGTTCCAACTTTCCAGTGGTGCCTATGCATTGCGTTTTGATCAGCATAAATTTGCGGCATTCGATCTTTTTATTCTTAAGCGCGCTGGTGCAGAGGCGGACTACAGCGAGCTTGAGATTATCTGTGCACAACAGCGGTATGAGGCTATGCCCGAGGCTGAGCGCGACCAGCTAACGAGCAATATTATTGCGGGTCTGCCTGGCAAAATGACTGGCGCCTACAGCCTCGATGAGTTCAGAGCCATGCTCCACAACTATCGAAATATTACCCGCGATGACTTGCGCGCAAATTTGGTTGCTTTCCTCGCGCAGGTATTGCCCCGGGCTGAGGCTCTGGGGGTAAAGTTGGCCATACACCCCGATGATCCACCCTGGGATATGTTTGGACTGCCGCGAATTATTTGCACAGCAGCAGACCTCGACTATTTTTTTGATGCCTTGCCCAGCTCTGCCAATGGCATGACGCTCTGTGTTGGCACCTATGGCAGTCGTTCGGATAATGATTTACCTGCGATGGCGCGACAATTTGGGTCACGCATTCACTTTTCTCATCTGCGTGGTGTTTGTCTCGACCCCGATGAGCCGCGTTCATTTTATGAGGCCAGTCACTTGGATAGCGACATTGACATGGTTGCGGTTATCAAGCAGTTGCTTATCGAGGAACTGCAGCGGAGCCGCACCGGTGCCAGCAATGCGGATATCTATATTCGCCCAGATCATGGCCATCAAATGATGGATGATATCAATAAAACGGTTAATCCAGGTTATTCAGGTATCGGTCGGTTAAAAGGTTTGGCTGAGGTGCGCGGGGTGATCCGAGCTGTATCAGCTCAGATGGCCGAGCAAGACAATGATCAGCATAGATAAGGCAGGCGTTTAAATGAATCAATCCTTTGCGCAAAAATTCTCGAAAACCCTAGGGCTATTTCTCCCGGGCATTTTTCTACTGGGATTTAATATTGGCACTGGTAGCGTAACTGCAATGGCTGTGGCCGGCGCCGACTATGGCATGTCATTGCTCTGGACCATCGTTGCGTCCTGCCTTTGCACATTTTTTATGATCAATTTGTACGGACGGTATACGCTGGTTACCGGCGAGACAGCACTGCAGGCCTTTCGCGCGCATATCCATCCCGGGGTTGGCGTCTTTTTTATCATTGCCTTAACCGCCGGCGTCTGTGGCAGTGTGATGGGCGTGATGGGTATTGTTGCTGAGATTTGCTACGAATGGTCAAAATCGGTAGTGGAGGGCGGCGTGGCGCCGACCTACTTTGCTGGGTTCTTTGTGGCGCTGGTTTATTTTATTTTCTGGAATGGAAAAACTGAGTTTTTTCAACGCAGTCTGGCGGTTATTGTTGCGGTTATGGCGGCCTGTTTTTTAATTAACTTTTTTATCATGATGCCGCCCCCAGGGGATATTGTTAGAGGGTTGTTGCCCAGTATTCCAAATGTACCTGTGGACTCAGGAAAGAGTGCATTGCTGGTGATTGCCTCTATGGTGGGCACCACGGTTTTTTCTGGCCTGTTTATTATCCGCACGACGCTGGTTAAAGAGGCGGGTTGGACCATGGCTGATTATCAGCATCAGCGAAATGATGCGGCTTTCTCTGTATTGCTGATGTTTGTGGTCAGTGCCGCAATTATGGCGGCTGCCGCTGGAACGCTCCATGCTGAGGGTGTCGGCTTATCCAAGGCCTCGCAAATGATCCCGCTATTGGAGCCCCTTGCCGGATCCATGGCGGTGACTATATTTGCTGTTGGTCTGGTGGCGGCTGGTGTTTCTTCGCAGTTCCCCAATGTACTTATGTTGCCCTGGTTGATTTGTGACTACTCCCAGTCGGCGCGGAATATGACTTTGGGCAGGTACCGTATCCTGGTGCTGCTAATCTCGCTGCTAGGTCTAGTGGTGCCGATTTTTGAGGCCAGGCCGCTGGTTGTGATGATTATTTCTCAGGCCTTTAATGCCGTGATTCTGCCAGCGACCGTCGCCTGTATTTTTTATTTAAGCAATCGCAAAGATCTTATGGGCGAACAGATTAATCACTGGTCTGCCAATATTATTCTCGGTCTTATTTTGCTGTTCGCACTTTTCACATCCAGTGTTGGCGTTAGAGGCCTATTGCAGATGCTTTAACTCTGTGAGATTGATTGTTTAGGTTGGCTCGTGGTCTGGAAACTATAAAAACTAATCTGTAGAAGAAAGGGGCGACATTTTGAAAATTCGAGACATTAAAGTTTTTGCCTGCTGTCCGGGAAGAAATTTCGTCACTGTAAAGGTTATTACAGATACTGGTGTGTACGGTTTGGGAGATGCCACAGTGAATGGCCGTGAGATGGCCGTGGTTGCCTACCTTGAAGAGCATGTGGTTCCCTGTTTGATTGGTCGTGATCCCCAGGCCATTGAGGATATTTGGCAATATCTCTATAAAGGTGCCTATTGGCGCAGAGGTCCCATTACCATGGCTGCTATCGCCGGCATAGATATGGCGCTCTGGGATATCAAAGGTAAATTAGCAGATATGCCTCTGTACCAAATGCTAGGCGGAAAAAGCAGGACTGGGGTTACGCTCTATGCCCATGCCAATGGCGAGACTATTGGGGATACTATCAACAAGGCCCAGTCACAGATCAATCAGGGTTTTAAGGCTGTGCGCCTGCAATGTGCGGTTCCCGGGCTAGAGGTCACCTATGGTGTGCTTGGTGATAAAAAAGATTATTACGAACTGCAGGGCAATCGGCCTCTGCCGCCGGAAGAGCAGTGGTCGACGGCGAAATACTTCAATATGATCGAAGAGCTGTTTTGTGAGGCTCGCAAGCAGTTAGGTCCTGAGGTCAAGCTTTTGCACGATGTGCATAGTCGCCTAACGCCCATAGAGTCGGCCAGACTAGGAAAACTTTTAGAGCCATACAACTTATTTTTTTTGGAAGATGTTTGTATAGCAGAAAATCAGGATAACCTTCAGCTGGTGCGTCAGCACACCACAATCCCATTGGCTATTGGTGAAACCTACAACAGCATATGGGACTGTAAAGAGCTTATTCAAAATCAATCCATCGACTTTATTAGAACCGCGGCCACTCATGCCGGTGGTATAACTGCTATGCGGCGTATTGCCGACTTCGCCAGCCTTTTTAATGTGCAAACCGCACCCCATGGTGCGCCGGACCTATCGCCCATATGTTTTGCCGCCCATATTCATCTGAACACCTGGACCCATAACTTTGGTATCCAAGAATATGTGGGCCCTGGCAATGAGCAAGTTCAGAAGATCTTTAGTCATGATATTGAGGTCAAAGACGGTCTTGCGTTTGTCAGCGAGGCACCTGGTCTTGGCGTTGATTTTGATGAGCTAGCCGCCGAGCCCTATCCCTATAAAAGGTCCTATTTGCCAGTCAGTCGTCTGGAAGACGGCACAGTTTGGAACTGGTAGGCACCCACTTTCCCATATTTATAACAAGAGATAAAAACAAACGATGAGTAATAAACTAAGAGTATTGGTTCATGGAACGGGCTTTGCCGGTCAGGGGCACACTGAAGCCTTCAGATGTGCCGGTGCAGAGGTCGTCGGCATAGTGGGTCGAACAGAGTCAGTGGTCAAAGAAGTGGCCGAGGCCTCAGCTATTCCGTACGCAGGCACTGACTGGCAACAAGCGCTGGATCATTGTCAGCCAGATATTGTTTCAATCGCAACCCCCGGCGGTGCTCATTTTGAACCCATTGCACTTGCCATTGCTCAGGGATGTCATGTGTTCTGTGATAAGCCCCTCACTGAGTCTGGTGAGACATCCCAGCGGCTATATGAAATGGCGGTGGACAAAGGAGTCAAGACTGCATTTGCCGCAAGTTTTCGTTATATGCCCCATGTGATCCATGCCAAAAATCTGGTGGCTGAGGGGATGATTGGTGAACCTTTAGAGGTGGAATGCATCTCGCACTTTAATCTTGAAAGAGATATTCCCTATGGCTGGTCTCATCGTAAGGAGGATGGAGGTGGTCGGCTCAACAACAATTTCACCCATAAGCTGTCGATCGTCACGTCTGTGGTAGGTGAAAAAATTCTCTCGATTATGGGAGAGGTACGTGATGACTTGGTTAGAGCGCCAATTGTCGAGGGTGTGCATAATTTTAAAACGCGCAGAGACTTTATTCCTAAAGATATTAACGCCCCCTCTCTGAAATGGGGTGAGTCTAATGTGGAGTGGACCTATACAGTGCTGGCGCAGCTGCAAAGCGAATACGCCACTCGGCCAGTCTCAGTCCTGTTTAAGCATGGCGGCCTTAATCCTCGCTTCCATGAAGACCATATTGTTTTTTATGGCAGCAAAGGCGCTATTTATATCAAAGGTCATTATGGCAGTGGTCCGCTTTATCTGTATGGCGATAACCAGGAGTGGTGCGAGCTAGTTCTGCCCGATGAGATTGCAGTCAATATTCCTGAGGTGGAAGGCGATACAGAGAGAAACTGGCGCTACCTGATTAGGGAGCTGGTTAATGATATTAGTGGTAAGCGCGTAGCGCCTTATCAAACTTTCAGGGAAGGCAGTCAGTACCAACAGCTGATCGATATTATCCGTGAGAACAATCATCGGGTAGACGTCAGTCATCTGTAGAAAAAATATAAGCAACCACTACAAGAGGGGAAGGCATGACCTATGAGTATCTGGTAATTGCAGGTTATTTCCTGTTGGTGTCCAGTATTGCGTTTGTTTTTAAGCGCATGGCCAAGCAGTCAACCAGTGATTATTTTCGCGGTGGTGGCCGAATGCTCTGGTGGATGGTGGGCTCCAGTGCCTTTATGGCGCAGTTTTCTGCCTGGACATTTACCGGCGCCGCAGGCAAAGCGTTTACTGATGGATTTGCGGTGTGCCTAGTGTTTTTTGCCAATACATTCGCGTACTTCTGTGGTTGGGCCTACTTCTCGCATCGCTTTCGTCAGATGCGCGTCGATACGCCCACGGAGGCAATCCGGCGGCGGTTTGGTGGTCAAAATGAGCTGTTTTTCTCCTGCGCGCTTATTATATTTACCCTTATTAATGCGGGCATTTGGCTCAATGCATTGGGTGTATTTGCCAGTGCTGTTTTTAATGCTGACATCAGTTTAACCATAGTGATTACTGGCCTCACTGTTCTCCTAGTCTCTGTGCTGTCTGGCGCTTGGGGCGTCGTAGCCTCCGACTTTGTTCAGACTCTGGTGGTCGCTGTAATATCTCTCGCCTGCGCGCTGGTGGCGCTGGTAAAGGTTGGGGGCCCTGTGCGGTTGGTGAGTGACTTTCCCGCGGGCTTTCTGATGGGGCCTGATATGAACTATGGTTTGTTACTCGTCGGCACATTTGTGTTCTTCTTGGCCAAACAGTTAATCACCATAATGAATCTCAATGATTCATTTCGTTTTCTCAATGCCAGAGACTCTGTTCATGCACGCAAAGCCGCGCTGCTAGCCATGGGGCTAATGGGTGTTGGCAGTATTATCTGGTTTATTCCCCCCTGGGCATCTGCCATTCTTTATCCTGACGCGGCCTCAGCCTATCCAGAACTTGGCAATAAAGCGGGCGACGCTGTCTATCTTGTGTTTGTGCGCAACGCAATGCCTCTAGGAACAGTTGGGCTTTTGTTGGCCGGGCTATTTGCTGCATCCATGTCCTCTATGGACTCGGCCCTGACGAAGAATTCAGGTATTTTTATCCGCAGTATCTATCAGCCAATTTTGGCTAAAAGAGGCAAGCAGGCGGGTGACCGTCAGCTGTTGAGGCTGAGTATGGTACTCAGCTTTTTGAGTGGTGTTGTGGTTATTGCGATGGCGCTATTTTTTAAGTCATTGAAAGAGCTCAGTCTATTCGATCTTATGATGTCAGTATCCACCATGATTCAGGTCCCTCTGTTGATTCCGCTGATTGTGGGTATTTTTATTAAGAGAACACCCACTTGGGCACCCTGGGTTACGGTAATCCTAGGCTTGTTTGTGTCTTGGTTTATGAAAGACATATTGACCCCTCAGGTTTTTGCCAGCTGGATCGGCTTGGATGAACTCAGTCGCAGAGAAGGGGTAGATATGAATCTTATGCTGACATTAGCCGCGCATGTGTTAGTCACTGCCGGATTCTTTTGTCTGTCGACACTGTTCTATAAAGACGACCAGGATAGTTTGCGGCTTGAGCGAGAGGCGTTCTTCGTTGACTTGGAAACGCCAGTGATCGCCGACGCTCAGCAGGATGGCTATGATCGTCAGCAACGCAGCAAGCTGGGAGTTATGGTCAGCATTATGGGCGCAGGTGTTTTTCTTATGATATTTATTCCAAATCCACTTTGGGGGAAATTGATGTACCTTTGCTCCGCAGCTGTCATTTGTGGCATAGGTTTATTGCTAGTAAGGAGTGCTCGGCATGATCAGAAAGCAAACTGAGGGCAGTCGATCTGCCCGCTCAATTAGCGTACAAAGGTGAAAATGATGGCGTTGCGAATACTTGCATATAAATTGGTCGGTGCTTCTCTTTTAACGGTCTCGTTAGCTGCCTTTGCAGGTAAGCAGGTTGAGCTTACGCAGGGAGTAGACCAATCTGCAGGCGGAGGAGCGGCTTACGTGATTACCACAGCCTCAGCGATCTGGTACTTGGAAAAGCAGGGTGGCGGCCTCTCTAGTATGGTGGATAGGGATGGCATAGATTGGCTTGGCTTTCACACGGAGCCAGGCTCTGGCTGGAAAGGGGAGTATCGTGGGTTCCCGAATGCCATTCACCGTCAGGACGGCAATTATTTTCATGCCATGAATGCTGGCACAGACCCATCAACCTCTGAGGTAGAAATTGTGGCCGACGATCACGTGCGCATTGCTTTTACCTCTGGCAATGCAAAGTGGCGGGGCGTTTGGGATTTTTTTCCGGACCGTTGCGACTTCACTATGGTTAAGGTCAGTGAGGGATATAAGTACTGGGTCCAGTATGAGGGTGTGCCAGGAGGCGAGATGGACGCTACTGATTTTTGGTACTCCTCCAAAGATAGTCGGCGGAGACCTATTGGCGAGCACTTTATTGGAGATCTACCTGCGCCGGAATGGATGGCTTTTGGCGATCAAGATTCACCCCGCATGCTCTATCTTCTACATCACGAGGATGATGACTTGCCAGACGACTATGTTAGTAGACCCTATATGACAGTCCTTGGCTTTGGGCGGCATAACAAAAACAAATATCTAGATACCGTTGGAACCTTCTCGATTGGTTTTGTTGAATCAACAGATTATTCCCGTATTGAGCAGATTATTAAGCAGATTCTAGACTGATTTTAACCCGACAGGGTAGTTGCTAGATTCTGGTAAGCTACTGTTTACTCTTTGGTAATACCATCAGCATTGCTGTAGAACCAATGCTGGCTTTAAAAAAAGGTTTAATAAGGGCCAATCGGATATGGACAGTCGATTTGGTTATTTTGTCAGAATTCAGGTTTTCTACCTGATTGTCGAGTTATCAGGCCTTTATGTCCTGAAATCCTGTCTTTATGGGTTAAAAATCCACCATTATTTTGGTATGTCCAAATAAGTACTATTGGTAATACATAAATATTTGACAGATTTGTTGTTTTTGTTTACTTTGAGGGCCATGTGGAGCCAAAGAGATGCCGATATTAAGGCTGAATGTTTGGTGCCGGATTAGCAGCTTTTGGGGATTAACTATGAGTCAGATTCAAGCCATGACCTACCAAATGGTTAAGCGATCTAAATTCGCACTATTGATCCTTGTCTGTTTCGGTATCTGTGCATGCTCCTTAGACAAAAGCGGGAGTGGTGAGCGTCTGGTTCATTCCAAGCAGGACTTTCAAGATGCGGTAAAGACCCTTGAGCCCGGTGATAGCATTGTTCTAGCAGATGGTGTTTGGAAAGACTTTGAAATTGTTTTTACCGGCGTGGGAACTGCAGAAAAGCCTATTAGCCTGACTGCTCAAACCAAGGGTAAGGTGATTATTTCTGGTCAATCTAACCTGCGTTTAGCCGGAGAGCATCTGTTGGTCTCTGGGTTGGTGTTTGCCAATGGCTATACGCCCACCGATGCAGTGATTTCATTTCGCAAGAGCAAGTCCGAACTCGCCAACCATTCTCGCGTGACCGAAGTAGTGATCGATAACTTCAGTAATCCAGAGCGCTTTGAAACAGACTCCTGGGTAATGATGTATGGCAAGCATAATCGCTTTGACCATAACCATCTGGAAGGAAAGCGCAACAAGGGCGTGACCATGGCTGTTCGTCTAAATACCGAAGACAGCCGGGAAAATTACCATCGCATTGATCACAATTACTTTGGTCCAAGGCCTGTATTGGGCTCCAATGGCGGCGAGACCCTGCGCATTGGTACCAGCCATTACTCCCTATCAAATTCATTTACCTTAGTAGAGAACAACTATTTCGATCGCTGTGATGGCGAAGTAGAAATAGTCTCTGTAAAAGCCGGTGGCAATTTACTGCGCGGCAACCTGTTCTATGAATCTCGAGGCACCCTGACCCTGCGGCACGGCAATGACAATGTGATCGAAGAGAATATCTTTCTGGGGAATGGGGTTGATCATACTGGCGGCATTCGGGTGATCAACAAGCGTCAGACCATCCGCAATAATTATCTTCAGGGGTTGACCGGTTACAGATTTGGCGGTGGCCTAGTGGTCATGAATGGCGTGCCCAATTCACCGATCAATCGCTACCACCAAGTGGATGGCGCAGTGATTGAAAATAATTCTTTGATTGAAGTTGCCCATATTCAGTTGGCTGCCGGCAGTGATGCGGAGCGCTCTGCAGTGCCTGTAAACAGCAAGTTTTCCAACAATCTTGTGTTCAATAAAAATGGCCGGGACGCGTTTACCCTGTATGACGATGTGAGTGGCATTCAGTTTGAGGCCAACGCGTTAAATGCTGTCGACAATCCGCAAATCAGTGACGGATTTACCAATCAAGCGGTTGAGCTGGAAACAGCGGCCAATGGGTTGCTGTATCCCCTAGCTGCTGTGGGTGCCAAGCGGGATATAGTGGTTCTGGATAAGCAGTTGGTCGGCCCAGCCTGGTATCCAAAAGCTGTAGCATCGGCCCGATTCGACACAGGTCGTACTATCGATATCAAGCCGGTTGCTGGTGCCTTGGAGCAAGCGGTTGCCGATGCTCAGGCTGGCGATATTATCCGTTTGGCGCCTGGAGACTACTTGGCGAGCAAGGTTCTGCAGGTCAATGTGCCTGTGACGCTTGTGGGTGACAATCAAGCGCAGATTCAATTTGAGCGCTCGACCTTATTTGAGTTAGGGGATGGTGGTAGCTTAAAACTCAGTGGGCTGAACGTCTCTGGAAAAAGCTCGCCAGACAATGTGGGTAATTCGGTGATTCGTACCAGCCCTTATTCGATGTTGGTCAATTATCAGGTCATGGTGGAGAACTCTCAATTTACTGATCTGGATGTGAACCGATATTTTAATTTTCTCAATGCGGCAAAAAGCACAATGGCCGATAGCATTGATATTGTTAATTCTCAGTTTATGAATGTCAGCGGTGCCATCTTAGGCCTGAATAAAGAGGCGGATGATTACGGTATTTTCAATGCAGACTATGTGAACATTACAGGGTCTCGCTTTGAAAATGTGCAGGGCTCGCTGGCCAATTTGTATCGGGGCGGAACCGACGAAAGTACCTTTGGCCCACATTTTTTGCTGACAGGATCAGCGTTAAAAAATGTCGGGGCAGGAAGCAAGAATAAGTTTCGCTCTTCTATCTATTTGCACGGTGTGCAGGTTACGCAGATTGAGAACAACGATTTTTCTGATAGCCCGGCTATAAAAATAGAACATACGGTCGGCGAACCTGTTACTCGCGTTGCTGAAAATACCTTTGCCGGTACGCCAGCACCAACGGTTGCCGAATTGCACAGTGATAAAGACAACACTGCAGTGATTACAGATAACATTTTTAAATAGGCCCAGCAGTTTGGTGGGTCAGTATTACCAGCGCACACAATTGGAGTTAGATCATGCAAACAGCAGCATTTTTATTCGGGGATGAGATAGCCGTCGAGCCTGTTGCTCCCGGTGTAACCCGAAAATTACTGGGTTTTAACAACCAGATAATGATGGTCAAAGTTTTCTTTGAAGAGGGTAGTGAGGGCTATGTCCACAGCCACTTCCACTCACAGGTAGCCTATGTTGAGCGCGGAGAGTTCGATGTGACAGTGGGGGATGAGACTAAGACGCTGACCGCTGGTGATTGCTTCTTTATGGAGCCAAATATAAGCCATGGTGCTGTGTGTAAAAAAGCTGGGGTTCTGATCGATGTGTTCAGCCCCATGAGAGAAGATTTTCTTGGGGAGAACAATTAATGAAAATTGCTAACCTTCGCTGGTGGGTGATCACATTGATCGCACTAGCCACTGTGATTAACTATATCGATCGCCAATCCATAGTGGTGCTTTGGCCGAGCATTGCTGCAGATCTCTACCCGGACAAGAGTGGCGATGAGCACAAAGAGATCTATGCCTTTATCTCGGTTGTGTTTATTTTCTCCTATGCCTTTGGTCAGGCAATCTTCGGTAAGATTTTTGACTGGATCGGTACGCGAATGGGCTTTGCCCTGTCTATTGGCATCTGGTCCATTGCTACGGCTCTGCACGCGTTTGCTAAGGGCGTTGTCACCTTTAGTATTTTCAGAAGTATCTTGGGTATTGCTGAGGCCGGTAACTGGCCAGGTGCGACCAAAGGTAATGCGGAATGGTTTCCAACCAAAGAGCGGGCGCTTGCTCAGGGTATTTTTAACTCCGGTGCCGCTATTGGTGGTCTGATTGCTATTCCGCTGATCGGTACTCTGGCGGTGTACTTCAGTTGGCAGGTAATCTTTATATTGATTGGTTTGCTGGGTCTGCTGTGGCTGATTCCCTGGATGATACTGGTTAAAGCACCGCCCAAGCAGCACCCTTGGATTACCGACGAAGAGCGGGAATATATTCTGACCGGTCAGCAAAATGAGCAACTGAGTGAAGATGGCGAATCCGATGAGGGCTATAACCCCTCTACTGGAGAGCTTCTCTCTCACAAGCAGAGCTGGGGTGTGATTATCTCATCAGCCTGTATTGACCCTATTTGGTGGCTGTTTATCTTCTGGATTCCCATCTACCTGTTCGAGGTATTTGGTATGGACGTTAAGCAAGTAGCCCTTTATGGCTGGGTGCCATACGTAGGGGCTATGTTGGGCGCATTCTTCGGCGGACTACTGGCTCAAAATAGATTTAAGGCTGGCTGGGATGCCAACAGTACTCGCAAGCTGATCATTACATTGGGCTGCCTAATTATGCTGCCCGCACTGCTAGCTATGGCAAGCCCTGGTACCCCGGTAGTTGCTGTATTGCTGATGGCAGTGATTCTGTTTGGTTTCCAGACAGCGATCGGCAATGTGCAAACCCTCCCCAGTGACTTCTTTGGCGGCAAGACCGTAGGCACTTTAGCAGGGCTTGCCGGTATGGCTGCGAAGCTTGGCGCTGTGGGTCTAACTTCTCTGGTGCCATTTTTGACGGCGGGCGGTAATTACGCGCCGGCCTTCTTTATCGGTGCTGGTCTGGCTTTGGGAGCCTTAGCAAGCATCTGGATACTCTGTCCCAAAATTGAACCACTGAGCGCAAAGCGCTAGTTGTTAATAAACACCAGTTAAAGATTAAACAAACTTAAATTACATAATTTATTAGGGAGTAATACATGACAAGCCCCGTCATTGGTTTTATCGGTCTCGGTCTTATGGGCGGCAATATGGTAGAAAACCTGCAAAATAAAAATTTCAAGCCCATAGTTATGGATCTCAATCCAGAGGCTGTAGCGGCCGTAGCAGCTCGCGGTGGCTCAGAGGCCAGTTCTGCTGCTGAGCTAGCAGCAGCCAGCGATATCATTATGCTGTGTCTGACCACCTCTACGGTGGTAGAAAAGGTTATGCATGGAGACGATGGCATATTGGCTGGTATCAAAGAAGGCGCTGTAGTGATCGATTTCGGCACCTCGATTCCTGCTTCCACTCGTCAATTAGGTGCAGAATTGGCTAAAAAGGGCGCTGGCATGGTAGATGCGGCCCTTGGTCGCACACCGGCCCACGCCAAAGATGGCCTGTTAAATATTATGGCTGCCGGCGACAAAGACACCTTTGATAAAGTTAAGCCGATCCTTGATATGCAAGGTGAAAATATCTTCTACATGGGCGCTCTTGGCGCAGGCCACACCACTAAGTTGATCAATAATTTTATGGGTATGACCACCGTCTGCGCTATGTCCCAGGCCTTTGCCGTGGCTGAGAGCGCCGGGGTCGATGGCCAGCAGTTATTCGATATTATGTCCACCGGGCCATCAACTTCACCTTTTATGCAATTTTGTAAAAACTACGCTGTAGACGGTGTTAGCGATCTCGGCTTCTCGATTGCCAATGCAAATAAGGATCTGGGGTATTTCCTAGAGATGGTTCAGGGGCTGGGCACTGTATCTCAGATCGCTGAGGGCACTTCAGCAAACCTGCAGGCTGCGTTCGATGCAGGTATGGGCAACGGCAATGTTCCAGAAGTTTTTGATTACTACCGTCAACTTAAAAAGTAATAAAGCCGCGGTTGATCGCGCAGAGTCTGTACCAGCATAGTATTGGAGAGGATGAAACTGGATATGAAACATCAGGGAAAAGTAGCAGTGGTGACTGGTGGCGGTAGAGATATAGGTAGAGCTATATCACTGCGCCTAGCAGCGGAAGGGGCTAAGGTAGTTGTAAACTATCATGGCACTCATGATCTGGCCCAGGAAACCCTTGACGAGATTACATCTGCCGGTGGTGACGCCATCCTGTTTAAAGGTGATATGACATCCCCTGAGGACGTAGAAGCGCTGGTGGCCAAAACCACTGACAGCTTCGGCTCTGCCATAGATATATTGGTCAATGTGGCCGGCGGCCTGGTGGCCCGAAAAACCATTGATGAAATGGACCTAGAGTTTTTTAATCAGGTTATGGCCCTCAATCTTACGTCTACCTTTTTGGTTACCAAAGCGGTTGTGCCCTATATGTCGGCTGGTGGTGCCATAGTCAACTTTTCGTCTCAGGCAGGTCGAGATGGCGGAGGCCCCGGAGCCTGCGCCTATGCAACCTCTAAAGGCGCAGTGATGACATTTACTCGGGCAATGGCTAAGGAGCTTGGGCCCAAGGGTATCCGAGTTAATAGCCTCTGCTGCGGTATGATTAGCACAAGGTTTCATGATCAATTCAGCAAGCCAGAAGGGCGGAAACTGGTTGCAGGGAATACACCATTGCGCCGGGAGGGAGCTCCCGATGAGGTGGCTGATACAGTCAGCTTTCTGGCCTCCAGTGAAGCCGGATTTGTGTCGGGAATCAATATGGATGTAAACGGTGGCCTGGTGTTCTCCTGAGCACTTAATTTAAAACTTAGATGAAGAAACGAAAAACTATGCGCAATAAGGTTGCTGTTATCGGTGAGTGTATGCTCGAAGTGAGCACTATGGGTTGTGAATGGAATCGTTCCTCATTGCCTGCAGGGCTATCCTTTGGTGGCGATACGCTTAATACGGCTATATATCTCGCCCGTCTGGGCATTGACGTGGACTATGTCTCCGCCGTAGGTGATGATGATATGAGCGGCTGGATGCTGGAGCAGTGGCGCGCTGAAGGTGTTGGCTGCGATCTAGTGAACCGGATAGAAAACACAGTTCCTGGACTGTACCTGATACAGATTGATGAGCAGGGCGAGCGATCATTTCGCTACTGGCGCGCAGATTCTCCTGCCTCCCGCATGTTTGACGATGCTGCTGAAGCAGAAGTTATGTTTGAAAAGCTGTCTGCCTATCAGCATATCTATTTGTCCGGTATTAGCCTTGCAATTTGCACAGAAGCTGCGCGGTACAGACTGTTCGACTTCCTAACAGGTTATCGTGCCAAGGGGGGAGAGGTTATTTTTGATGGTAACTATCGCCCTCGGCTCTGGGCCAGTCCAGAAGTTGCGCGAGATGCTTACGAGACCATGTATCGTCTGGCAGATTTAGTGTTGCCCAGTGATGAAGATGAGGCATTGTTATTTGGCCCCGAGAACCCAGATCAGGTTGTGGCGAGATTGAAGTCTCTGGGCGCGACAGAGATTGTGCTAAAGATGGGTGAGGGCGGCTGTTTGATCGGTGCGGAATCAGGCCTGGTTGCTGTGCCAGCAGAAATCGTCACAGTGGTGGATTCAACCGCGGCCGGGGACTCTTTTAACGCTGGGTTTATAGCTGCAAGATTTAATGGTCAAGATATCCCGGATGCTTGCCGGGCGGCAAATCGTCTGGCTGCCACGGTGATTCAGCATCGAGGTGCAATGATTCCTTTAGACGCTATGCCCGGATGAAGTCGAGCTTAAACCTCAAATTCTAAACAAGAGCCTCTAACCTGCATTATCTGGAGTATTAATGAAACTCATCAAAGTAAAGACCATGCTGCTGACATTGCTGGCGATGATTATGTCGCTGGAGTTACAGGCCCAAGAGCATCCTAAGCTAATTATGACCAAAGCCGGTGTCGAGAAAATTAGAGCCAATCTTGGTCAGGTGCCCTTATTTGATGCCTCTGTTGCTGCGGCAAAAGCCCAGGTCGATATTGAAATCGCCAATGGTATAGATACGCCTATTCCTAAAGATTATTCAGGCGGTTACACCCATGAACAGCACAAGCGCAATTTTTTTACTGCCCAAAAGGCTGGGGCGCTGTATCAGATTCTGGATGACGAAAAATATGCCATCTATGTTCGAGATATGCTGTTTCAGTACGAGGCAATGTACGCTGATTTACCGCGGCATCCCAAAACTCGGTCCTATGCGCGGGGCAAATTATTTTGGCAATGCCTGAACGATAGTAATTGGCTGCTCTTCATGGCCCAGGCCTATGATGCGATCTATGAGTTTTTGTCAGAGCAGGAGCGGCAGACCCTGAACCAAAATCTGTTTCGACCCTTTGCCGATTTTATTTCTCTAGAGAACCCACAGTTCTACAATCGGATACATAATCACAGCACCTGGGGCAATGCTGCCGTCGGTATGATTGGGCTGGTTATGGATGATCAAGAGCTGATCGACAGGGCTCTTTACGGCATTGTAGATGATGGCCTCGAAGTGGGCTTGAAGGACGATGACGGTGGTTTTATCAAGGTTGAAGGGCAGAAGGCTGGTTTTCTGGCCAACTTGGAGGAACCATTCTCACCAGATGGATACTATACCGAAGGCCCTTATTATCAGCGCTATGCCATGTACCCCTTCCTGGTTTTCGCGTTGGCAATGGAGAATGCAAAACCCCAGTTCAAGGTATTCCAGCACAAGAATAATGTTCTACTTAAAGCAGTCAATGCTCTGCTTAATTTATCCGACGCCGATGGCAATTTCTTCCCGCTCAACGATGCACAAAAAGGTATGTCTTACTTTTCGCCGAGCTTGGTGACCGCCGTTGATATTGCCTACCATTACGGTGATAAGGATCCACAGTTGCTGAGTGTTGCGCAGAAACAGAACGCAGTGCTACTGGATCAATCAGGCCTGTCTGTGGCGATGGCTATACGGGGTGGTAAGACCCTGCCTTTTGTTAAAAAATCGATCAATCTCAGAGATGGGGCCAATGGCCAGCAGGGCGGCGTTGGCGTGTTGCGGATCGGTGAAGAAGATTTGACGCTGGTATACAAGTATGCCGCTCAGGGTTTAAGCCATGGCCATTACGATAAGCTGTCGTTTTCACTCTTTGATAAAGGTGATGAGATTCTTCAAGATTATGGTTTGGTGCGCTTTGTAAATATTGAGCAAAAGGGCGGTGGTAATTATCTCAAAGAGAACAAAACCTGGGCCAAGCAGACCATTGCTCACAATACCCTTACACAGAATCAAACCTCCCACTTTATTGGTCAATACGAGGTCGGCAGTAAGCATCATTCAGAGCTTTATCTATTCGATGCCTCAAGAGATGATATTAAGATTGTGAGTGCCAAGGAGAGCAATGCCTACCCAGGGACAGAAATGCATCGAACCATGGCTATACTGGCGCTTAATAATTTTGCCAAACCCCTGGTACTGGATCTGATGAGAGTTACATCAGCGACCGAGAATGATTATGACCTGCCGTACTATTTTATGGGTCAGGTTCTCAAGACTAACTTTGACTATGACAGGCCCTCTACGTTGGTGCCCATGGGCGAAGATAATGGTTACCAGCATCTTTACCTCGAAGGCATAGGCAAGCCATCGTCTCTAAGCACTCAATTTGATTGGTTGGTTAAAGGTAAGTTTTACACCTTAACCACAGCTTCTCTTATGACTGATGACATAGTCTTCACGCGCTTGGGGGCAAATGATCCGCTGTTTAACCTGCGCAGCGATGCAGGGTTAATGTTGCGTCGCAATGCGACGGACAACACCACGTTTGTGTCCGTTATCGAGCCCCACGGCAGCTACAGTCCGGTAACGGAATTGTCACTGGATCCAAACAGTAATGTGGCGGAGGTTAGACTGTTAATTGATAGCGATGCCTATACAGCAGTGTCGATTAAAGACAAGCAAAATCAGGTCAGTCTGCTGCTGGTTGCTAACCAGAATGCATCGAAAGAAGCCTCACATAAATTAAAGATAGGTAAGAGAACAGTCCGCTGGCAGGGGCCCTATCATTTAGTTACCCAGTAGTTGGAACCGATAATATTGCAATAAAGCACGGAAAAGCCCGCGCTTTATTGCAATATCTTGTGTGGGCTATGCCTAGTGCTACCACCTTATTAGGATTATTTATCTGCTTATAAGCCGATAGCGCATTTGTAGAGGAGCAAGTTTTAAAAGTGCTGTTTGTGGCGGAGTTTGAGACTTATTTTTTGTCAGTGCGTCGCTGGCTATAGCTTATGGTACCCATAAATCAGATCAATATTCAGTTCTATAAAACAAAGGTGGCCGAATTTATTCTTGGCTCCTTTGACGGCAAGCTCTGCCTGCTAGATTTTAGATATCGCCGCATGAGAGGGACTATTGATAAGCGGCTTCAAAAAGGTCTTGGCGCAGAATTTGTAGAGCGAGATAATGATATTTTGCAGATGGCTCGAACTCAGATCGATGAATACTTTCTCGGTAGCCGACAAGAGTTTGACCTGCCACTATTGCTGGTAGGCAGTGATTTTCAGAAGTCAGTATGGAATGGCTTGATGCAGGTTCCCTACGGCAGCACCAGCAGTTATTTGGAGTTGGCCCGGCAGGTTGATCAGGTGAAGGCCGTTCGCCCGGTGGCTGCGGCCAATGGTGCCAATGCCATTGCGATTATTATTCCTTGCCACCGTATTATTGGTTCAAATGGAGACTTGGTGGGCTATAGCGGTGGGTTACCGCTTAAAAAACGGCTGCTAAAGCTAGAGCAGGGCGCTACAGCAAAATATAGCACTGGCGATCTATTTGGTTAATTTTGCTGGCTAAGTTACCCTAATCACCTAATAACTCTAACAATTTCAATTATGGCCAAAACAGACGCTTTTATTCCCCTGGATTTTTCGCCTCAGGAAGAGACGGCTATGGCCCAGTCGGCACAGGCGTTTTATCAGCAAATGGCCAAGCGTCGTTCGGTGCGCGATTTCTCAGATCAACCTATTCCTCCCTCTGTACTCGAGCATGCCATTTTGGCGGCGGGCTCTGCGCCCAGCGGCGCCAATATGCAGCCCTGGCATTTTGCCGTGGTGCAGGATGCGGCGATTAAGAAAAAGATTCGACAGGCGGCTGAGATAGAAGAGCGCGAGCTGTATGAGCATCGCGCGTCGGAGGAGTGGCTCGATGCGCTGGCGCCCCTTGGCACCGATGCCAACAAACCCTTTTTGGAGACTGCCCCAGCGTTGATTGCTATTTTTCTGAAGAAATCCACTATTGATGAAGATGGCACCAAGCATAAGAATTACTACACGTCCGAGTCTGTGGGTATTGCGACGGGCATGTTAATTACGGCATTGCACCAGGCGGGGCTGGCGACTCTCACCCATACCCCCAGCCCTATGAAGTTTTTGAGTGAAATTCTTGAACGCCCCAGCCATGAGCGACCGTTTTTGCTGTTGGTGGTGGGTTATCCGGAAGAGGGTGCCTTGGTGCCGGATATTAAGCGCCTGCCGCTGAAGAAGATTGCCACCTTTTTGTAATAGGCTTTGGGGTTTTTATTGCGTTTGTATGGCATTCAAGGTCGTTTAAATCATGTAATAGCCCGCTAGACTTTGCCATAATGAACAGCTATTTAGCCCAATTATGGTTTTTGCAGCCTATGTCGCACCCAACTCAGCTAACCCACCTTAACGCCAGCGGCGAAGCCCATATGGTCGACGTGTCTGATAAAGCAGATACGGCTCGCACTGCTGTGGCCCAGTCGCAGGTCGAGTTAACCCCAAATATTGTGGCTGCTATTGCCGACAGCAGCCTACCCAAGGGCGATCTGTATGCCACAGCTAGAATTGCGGGTATTCAGGCAGCTAAAAAGTGCAGTGATCTGATTCCCCTGTGCCATCCATTGCCTCTATCCAAAATTACTCTGGATATTGCGCTGAAGGGCCAGACTATGGTCATTACCGCTCTGTGCAAAACCACGGGCAAAACCGGTGTTGAGATGGAGGCCCTAACGGCGGCCTCTGTGGCGGCGCTAACGGTTTACGATATGTGCAAAGGCATTGATAAAGGCATGGTTATTAACGCCACTAAGCTGCTCAATAAAACCGGCGGCAAGTCCGGCGACTGGTCTGCTGGGGCTTAATATGATCAAGCTATTGTTTTTTGGCCGCTTGGGCGATTTTGCTGAGGGTGTAGCGCCCAATATTGAAGCTAGGGCTGATTTAACGCCCGCCAAGATTCGTGATCAGCTGGCGGCAGACCATCCAGCTTTATTTGCCGAGCTATCTCAGCCTCAGGTGCTGATCTCGCTTAACCAGATGATTGTAGGTTGGGAGCAGCCGGTTTTCGATGGCGCTGAGCTGGCATTTTTGCCACCGGTCACTGGGGGTTAAAGGCTTATGAAACCCAGTATTCGTATTCAAACTGAAGACTTTGATCTCGGGGCAGAGTACCAGTTGCTGCGCCAGTTGGATGCTGCTGTGGGTGCGATAGTGACCTTTACCGGTTTGGTGCGCGACCTGGAAAAAGACAGTTCTATTAACTCACTGACATTGCAGCATTACCCTGGTATGACTGAGTCTCTGTTGCAGGAGATTGTGGATCAGGCTGCCGCGCGCTGGGACTTGATTGGCCTTACTGTGATTCACCGGGTGGGTAAGCTACTGCCCAGCGACCAGATTGTTTTTGTCGGTGTGGCCAGCCAGCACCGAGCCGATGCCTTTGAGGCGGCGCAGTTTATGATGGATTATCTAAAGACCCAGGCGACCTTTTGGAAAAAGGTCGATCAGGATGGCCAGCAGCATTGGGTCGAAAGCAAAGACTCAGATCAGGCGGCCAGTCAGCGTTGGGCTAATGATGATTAATGTGGATGGGGTAATTCTGGCCGCAGGAAAGTCTAGCCGCATGGGGCGGGCCAATAAGGTGCTGGCCAGTTTGGGCGGGCGTTCGCTGCTGGAGATTGCAGTGGAGAAAATGAGCCCTCAGGTGGATACTCTGGTGATTAATGGCGACCCGGCACTCTGTGGTGAGCAGGCGCTGGCTGATCGGATTGAGGGTTTCCAGGGGCCGCTGATGGGGCTCTATACCGCCTTGCTTAGCGACCAGCTGTCCGCTGCAGACTATTTGATGATGGTGCCCTGTGATGGGCCTTTTTTGCCAGACAACCTTGTTGCCAAGTTGCATCAGCAGATTGTGCAGGGGGATGCAGATATTGTCTGTGTGCGCTACCAGGGTTTTGCCCAGCCTACGTTTTCGCTGTGGCATAAGCGGGCACTGCCTGATATTGAGCAGGCGCTAATAGTGGAAAAAAATGGTGGCTTTAAGCCCTTGTTGCAGCGCTTAAATACTCTGTATCTGGACTGGCCTGAGCAGAACCCCAGCCCGTTTTTTAATATTAATACGCCACAGGATCTGGCGCTGGCTGAGACATTACTATGCCCTTAAATGACCAGCAGTTTATGCGCTATAGCCGCCACTTGCTGATGGATGATATTGGCGAGGCCGGGCAGGAAAAGTTGCTCAATGCCCATGTATTAATAGTGGGCATGGGTGGCCTAGGCTGTCCGGTGAGTCTCTATCTGGCGGCGGCTGGTATTGGTC
>Ga0206131_10002299_pt1 | contig 23371 bp, 22 predicted proteins | sample Helgoland_Spring_FD_148636 | JGI IMG/M metagenome (GOLD analysis project Ga0206131, IMG submission 148636) | Pelagic subsurface seawater microbial communities from Kabeltonne, Helgoland, North Sea - Helgoland_Spring_Bloom_20160517_1 | ecosystem: Environmental > Aquatic > Marine > Epipelagic ...
ATCAAGCCCATTTTTTTCATAAATATCATGACTTTCATCAAGATTAAACAAAGCTCTAGATGAAATTCCTATTATTAATTTTCTATTTTCTTTCATATAAAAGTTGATAAAAATACATATCTTGCATTATACTGTATATATGTTCAGTATTTATTTAACATTATGAAAGATATTACATCACAGCAAAACAAGGTACTAAATTGTATTCAAGTATACATAAAGAAAACTGGATTTCCGCCTACAAGAGCAGATATATGCAAAGAATTAGGTTTTAAATCTCCAAATAGCGCAGAAACACATCTTAGAGCTCTAGAAAAAAAAGGTTTTATTTCAATTGAGAGTGGTACGTCTCGTGGTATTTCAATAATTAATCCAGAAATTGAAAGTGTGGGTGATGACTATCCTATTATTGGTTTAGTAGCTGCTGGCTCCCCCACATTGGCATCAGAGAATGTAGAAAAAGTGTTTAATTGTCCTCCAAGTTTCTTTGGATCAGATTTTGACTATTTTCTCCGTGTTAGAGGCCTCAGTATGAAAGATGCAGGAATCATGGAAGATGATCTAATTGCTGTTAAAAAAACTCAAGATATTAGAAATGGCGATATTGTTATTGCTAGAATAGATGATGAAGTTACTGTGAAATATTTCCACAGATATTCACCTAAGATTGTCCACCTTCAACCAGCTAATGAAGATTTCAATGATATTGAAGTAGATTTAGAACACACTGAACTATTTATTGAAGGTAAGAGTGTAGGATTAATTAGAGAGAACTAATGAAGTATCACTGGTTTTTTTGAAAGTCTTTCCTTTTGCCCATCAAAAAATTCATCGAAGTCACTTACGTTTCCACTAACACTCTCAATACCAGCACGTATCATTTCTTTTGCAACTGAAAGCTCTTGGCCTTGAAGAAATTCTTTAGATTCAGAAGAAAATTCTATTTTAACTATTGGATTCTCGTGGTCGTCTGATCTTCTAAGTACAATGCTTCCATCTGGTAACTGAGCTAATTCTAAGTAATTCGACATATATTTACCTCTTTAATCAAGCTTAGCATTCATCAAGAGTTTTGCGAAGCAAGATTATAAATTCTTTATACTTATCTAATAACAGATTAAATTTTTTCAAGCTTAATGTCTCATTTGAAACAATTATTAAATCATTAACAGGTTCATGTAAATTTTTTTTTGTTTGTTTCAGTTGGTGAAATAAACCACTAGGGACTAACTCGTTATTAATAATATTTTTAATAGCTTGATTAGATGAAAGTTCAAGCCATTTTGTTTGATATTCATATGATATGAACTTAGAGCTTTTGAAATTAATCGATTCGGCAATGCTATCAGCTAAGTAGTCCAAGCTTTGCTCAATAGATAAAATAAATAGGTATTGATCTGATTGGCTGTTTATAGATTTATTTAATACCAGTTTTGATAGAAGATTTTCAGATATATCTAAATAATGATTTACTAGCTCTCTTGGATCCACTAACTTTTAAGTTTTTGTGACCACTCTCCATTATCATATGTAGCAGTCCATTTTGTTTTTTTGCCGTCTTTTTCAGATGCTAAATAATGCGTATCTTCTGATTTATTGTACCGCACCACATACTCATTCCCATCCCTATCTTTTTCAGGTGCTGACATTAAATATCCATGTTTATCTTTTTCAGGTAAGAATCTGCATGCCTCATTAATTTCGTTTGCTAAATGATTTATCTCAGACACTTTAGGCGCTCTGGTTTCTCTATTTTTTGGATACTTGCTTGCTGCAAGAAAAAGCCCCTTCATGCTATCTCTTAATAAGTAATGGTCTTCACACTTAAGGCATGATAGATCAGGCATGGAAATTGGCTCCATGGTTAATGGCTTAGGCTCACCGTTCCTTTGCAGTGCTCTAGTTGTTCCACAGTTATCATTTAGACATCCAAAATACTTACCAAATCTTCCTGTCTTTAGCTGCATTTCTGAACCACACTTATGACATTCCAAAATTGGACCATCGTATCCTTTTATTTTAAACAACCCATCCTCGACTGCATATCCATCACAATCTGGGCTTTTACCGCACACATGAAGTTTTCTATTTTCGTCAATAAGATAGTTATCCATGCTTGTTTCGCACTTGTTACATCTTTTTTTGATTAAAAGATTTTCTGCCTCCTCATTATCATCAACACTTATTGCTTCGTCACCAGATATCAAATTTACAGTCTTTTTACACTTATCATCACCTTCATTGTCATACCCGGAACAACCTAGGAATACTCCATTTGAAGAGTTTCTTATAACCATTTTATTTTTTAAGCAATCTGGGCAAGTAATATCTGTTACTGTTGGCTTGTTTGTCCTCATTCCACCGTCTTCGATAGATGCAGAAGCTAAATCATTTTGGAAAGCTTTATAAAAATCATCTAAAACATTTTTCCAATCTAAGTCTCCGCTAGCTACCTGATCTAAATTATTTTCAAGATTTGCAGTAAAGTCATAATTCATAATGTCATCAAAACTTTCAACAAGCCGCTCTGTAACAATATGACCAATTTTCTTTACAAAAAACCTTCTATTTTGAATTTCGACATATCCCCTATCTTGAATAGTTGAAATAATATTGGCATAAGTAGAAGGCCTTCCAATTCCTTTCTTTTCAAGCTCCTTGACCAATGCAGCTTCAGAAAATCTGGCAGGGGGTTTTGTGAACTTTTGATCTAAATTTAACGTATCTAATTCAAGCTGTTCACCTTCAGCCATTGGGGGCAAAATATCATTTTCGGTATCTGAATTACCTTTTGCTACTTTTGTATAACCATCAAATACTACTTCTCTTCCTTTCGCCGTAAAATAATAGCCATCAATTTTTACTTTCACTGAAGTAGACAAATATTCTGCGTCAGGCATTTGTGAAGCTATATATTGCTGCCATATTAAGCTATAAAGCCTTCTCTCTTCTTCCGAGGAGCTTATTAGATCATCAGGATGCATAAATGCATTAGTTGGCCTGATTGCCTCATGTGCTTCTTGAGCATTTTCAGTACTAGAATAAATTCTTGGAGCATTAGTAAGATACTTTTCTCCTAACCTATCATTGATAAAATTTCTTGCGTCTTGGATTGATTCCTTGCTAAGACTTGGAGCGTCAGTTCGCATATAAGTAATGTGGCCTGCTTCATAAAGTTTTTGAGCAACTCTCATGGTCCTTTTAACATTGAAACTTAGCTTTGTACTCGCTGCCTGTTGAAGTGTTGATGTAATAAAAGGTGCTCTAGGTTTAACTTTTACAGGCTTTTTAGTAATTTCATCAACTTTTAAATTGGATGTCTCAACTAAGGTTTTAATTTTTTCAGCTTCAACTTTTTGAAGCAGAGGGTCTGATTTTTTTCTATTTAGTGTAAATGGAATAATACTTTTATTAGTTTTAAGTAGCATTGACACTTCCCAGTATTCCTCTGGAATAAATTCTTGTATCAGCCTTTCCCTCTCATCTAGAACTCTTAATGCTACTGATTGCACCCTTCCAGCAGATAGACCTCGAGCTATTTTTTTCCATAGTAAGGGAGATAATTCAAAACCGATGACTTTATCTAAAAACCTTCTAGCTCTGTAGGCTTTCACTAGATCTAAATCGATTTCTTTAGGATCTGCGAACGAGTCAATAATTGCTGATTTTGTAATTTGATTGAACCGCACTCTTGAGTAATTATATTTTTCAGGACCAAGAGCCTCTTTAAGATGCCAGGCAATGGCTTCGCCTTCTCTATCAAGGTCAGTTGCCAAATATATATGTTCAGCACCTTTTGCAGCTTTTCTAAGAGATTTGATAACTTTTTCTTTTTCAGGGATTATTTGCCAGTCAGCAGTCCATCCGTTGTCAGGGTCAATACCCATCCTTCTAATTAGTCTATTTCTATCATTAACTGCTTTTAATTTTTGTTTTTCTTCTGGAGAAATATTTTTTGGTATAGAGGCTCTTTTAGCTAAAGGTGATGCCTTTTTGGGAAGATCTCTAATATGGCCCACACTTGATTCAACAATATAATCCTTGCCAAGGTATTTTGAAATTGTCTTAGCTTTTGCAGGTGATTCTACAATTACAAGTGATTTTGCCATAATAAAAATTAGTTCCTTTTTTTTACAAATAACATAACTTAAGTATCTGTGACAAGATATTTATAAATCTTTTAAAGAATTAGAAATATTTTTAAGCTCATTTAAACCAGCTTTTTCTTCCCATAAGAAAGCTATTAATGTCTTTGAATAAATAACTTCATGAACACATAAAGATAATTTATTAAGCTTAATTTTTATCCCATCATACTCGTCAGAGTACTTAAGTTTGAGTGGAGAATACAAAATTAATTCGTCTTTGTCTCTAATAAAATGTGCTTCTTTTATATTTGTTTCATTTTTAAAGTGATAACAGGCCAATGAAAAATCTTTATTTTTGAAAGACAAAGTGCTTAGATTTGAGGGAATAATTTTAAAACCCAGCCTTGATGCTTCCATTCTTAAGTTTGAAATTTTCTGCGATGACTTTGATGGCACAGCAAGACTTATAGTCCCAATTAAAAAAGTAATTACAACAAAAATAATAATTAATTCCATAAGCTCTAATCTTTTAAAATATCTGAGACGATCTTCGGTCCTTTAACAACAAAGCCAGTGTATAACTGAACTAGTTGAGCCCCTGAATTTATTTTATTTTGGAAATCTTTTTTACTTAAAACTCCGCCCACACCAATTAAAGGCATAGATAAATTGTTCTTATGTATGTGGTTAAGTAATTGAGTTGATTTATCCATTATTGGTTTACCAGATAAACCACCTTCATAGTCATGGTATGAATTATTTTTAAGTAATGTTTTATCTATTGAGGTATTTGAAACTATTAAACCTGTAAAAGATGAATCATTAACTATTTGAATAATTTCATTAATGGATTCATTATTTTCATCAGGTGATACTTTAAGAAATATTGGTTTCTTGTATCCGGATGATTTAATAGCTTCGTCTAGAGATTCTATTAATATTTTTAAATTATTGGAGCTATGTAAGTCTCTTAAACCTGGAGTATTTGGGGAAGAGATGTTTACTGTAATGTAGTCTGCATGGTTTTGAACTTTATTGAAACACTCTATATAGTCGTCTATTCTTTTTTGACCATTTGATGTTTTATTTGCGCCAATATTTACACCCACAGCACCTTTAAATGTTCTTTTTTTAAGCCTTTCTACTAAATAATCTACGCCTTTATTATTAAAACCAAGTTGATTAATAATTGCTTCTTCTTCAAAAATCCTAAACACCCTTGGTTTTGTATTTCCCACTTGAGCTTTTGGAGTAATGGTGCCAACTTCAACAAAACCAAATCCAATAGCTCCTATGCAATCTATAAAATCACCATTTTTATCAAGTCCTGCAGCTGTTCCAAGCCTATTAGCAAGGGTCATCCCAAGAAACTCAATTTTTTGATGTTCAAGCTTTGAAAAAAAAATATTAACTAAATTTAAATGGTGAAGAGCTTTTAGTGAATACAATGCCATTAAATGAGCAGCTTCAGGTGGAAATAATTTAATTATTTTAAGGACTAAGTTCAAACTATATATTTTTAATTACGTTTTTAATTTCTTCACCTATCTCATGATCACGCAATGATATTGCAATAGTTGCTTCAACAAAACCCTTTTTACTTCCGCAATCAAATTTTTCACCTTTGTAGATGCAGGCATTAACCTCTTCATCATCTAATATTAACTTGATAGCATCTGTCAGTTGAATTTCGCCGCTCTCATCAGGAAGTACATCTTTTAATTTTTTGAATATACTACTATTAAGGATATATCTTCCACATACGGCAATATTTGAGGGTGCATGATCAGGTTTAGGTTTTTCTATAATATCTAATATTTCTAGCATATTATTTTTAGACTTTCCTGGTTTAATTACTCCATATTTATGAATCTCCTGCAAATCGATTTTATTTACAGCTATTACAGAGGACTGAGAAATTTCATAGCATCTCTTTAATTGATTAAGACAGCTATCTTTAGAAAAAAATAAATCATCTGGAAGAAGAACAGCAAATGGCTCATTATTAATAAAATCTTCTGCAAGCGAAATAGCATGCCCCAATCCCTTCTGCTCATCCTGAACAATATAATGAAATTTAATATTGTTAAATTTCGATGGGTTAAGTTTTTCGATTAAATCGATTTTTCCTGAATTTATTAGCTTTTCTTCTAATTTTTGAGATTTATCAAAATGCTTTTTAATAGAATATTTTGATGGGCTTGTAATGAATATGATCTCTTCTATGCCTATCTCTATGGCCTCTTCAACTGCATATTGGACCAATGGTTTATCAATAATGGAAAGCATTTCTTTTGGTATTGCCTTTGTGGCAGGAAGAAATCGAGTTCCAAAACCTGCAACTGGTAAAACTGCTTTGTTTATTTTTTTCATCGAAATTATCTTATCACTGATAACGCTTTAGTTACCATTCCAAACAAAAGACCACCAACCAATCCTCCAAGATGCGCATAATTTGCAATATTACCAAACCCAAAAATAGTTAAGATTCCTAGAAAGCCTAAAAGCATCCACACCAACATAAATAAATATATTGCTGGTGGTAAACCATATCTTTCATTTTTGGTTTCTAGTTCAATTATCATACAAAAACCAAACATTCCGTATATAACTCCAGATAAGCCTCCGAAGAGAGAGGATTCAGAAAAAATGTATTGGGTGTAGTTTGCAGCTAGCGATGAAAATACTACTAAAAGTATAAATTTAATGTGTCCATCATAAAGTTCAATTTTTTCTCCAAGAACATATAGCCATAAGCAATTAAAAGCCAAATGAGCAAAAGAAAAATGAATTAACATTGGTGTTATAAGTCTCCACCATTCATTTTGCTCAAAAAAAGTCTCTTCGAAGGTAAGGAATCTTATGTAACCATTTGAAGCTGATTCTGGTTTCAAAAAAGTTAAAAACTCAATAATTCCGCCATAACTTCCAAAACTTGAAACAACTGCAATTCCGATCGAGATTATGATTATCGGAATATGAAAATTTTTTATGTTCAATGTTTAAACTCAAGAATTATTTGAGATATCAAGACTCCAGCCAAGTTTTTCTCTGCAAGCTTCAAAAAAATCATTTTTCTTTGGGTGAACTAATTTAAGAGTGTTATCCATCTTTGAAATTTTTATATTTTCATTAAATGGTACTTTGGTGTCATCTTGACCGTCTGCACAAATTTTAGCTTCATCTAAGGGCCCTCTCAATATTTCAATAGAGACATCTTCATTTGATGAAATTACAAATGGTCTTGATGATATGCTTTGAGGAAGCATTGGAAGAATAGTCCAAACATCAAGTGCGGGATGAATTATAGGGCCACCAGCAGATAAAGCGTATGCTGTAGAACCAGTTGGAGTGGCTATTATCAAACCATCAGATCTTTGTTCATATACGACCTTACCATTTACATTTAGTCTATATCTCATGAGCTGAGCGTAAGCTCCTGAATGAATAACTATTTCATTTAGACCATATACAGTTTGATCTAGAAAATTTGCACTTACAAGGCTTCTTTCTTCAATAACAAAATCCCCTGAAAGAATTTCATTTAATGTGCTTTCAAAACTATTTATCTTAATATCAGTTAAAAAACCAACATTACCCATGTTGACGCCGAGAATAGGTATATTATGTTTTAGAAACTTCCTCGCTGATCCCAATAAAGTTCCATCACCACCAAATACAATCAATAACTCAATACTACCTACAAATTTATCATCTGAAAGTGCTTTAATTTTTGAATGGGAATAGTCTGAAGAATTTTCAATAAATATATTAATTGGAAAATGTAGCAAGTTTTCAATAAGGGAATCTAAGGCCTTATGATCAATTCCTTCATATGCCTTATCCTTAACGTAGATGCCAATTTTTTTAAACATTTGGTGATTATACTATTCATTAAATATCAATGGATGTTTATTTTTATAAGGGTGAAAAATTTAAATTTCTGCTTATAATGGTCCTTCAAACGATAAAAATGGTAAATAAATATGTCTGAACTTGATAACTTTAGAAAAGAAGTAAAAGAGTGGCTTGATACAAATTGTCCTGCATCCATGAGATCTGGAGCTAATCCTGATACTCCAGTCGATGAGGTTTGGGGAGGTAGAAAAGCAGTATATAAAAATCCTGATTCAAAAATATGGCTTGATAGAATGGGTCAGAAAGGTTGGACTATGCCAACAGTACCTTCAGAATATGGAGGTGGGGGTCTAAATAAAGAGGAAGTAAAAATTCTTAATGAAGAAATGTTTGCAATTGGCGCAAGAGCCCCCTTATTAAGCTTTGGCATTTGGATGCTAGCACCCGTATTGCTTGAGTATGGTTCTGAAGAACAGAAAAAAGAACATCTACCAAAAATAATTAAAGGAGAAATTAGGTGGTGTCAGGGGTACTCTGAACCAGGATCGGGTTCAGACTTAGCAAGTTTAGCGACTAAAGCTGAAGATATCGGAGATCATTTCATGGTTAATGGTCAAAAGGTATGGACCTCTTATGCTGATAAGGCTGATTGGATATTTGCTTTGGTAAGAACTGGTCCTAAAGAACCAAAGCATGATGGAATAAGCTTTTTGCTAATTGATATGGAGACTGCTGGCGTTTCAACTAAACCAATAACATTAATATCAGGCAAGTCGCCATTTTGTGAAACATTCTTTGATGATGTCAAAGTTCCAAAATCAAATCTTATTGGGCAACTCAATGCTGGGTGGGCTATTGCAAAGGCTCTTCTGCAGCATGAAAGAAAATTTATTTCTAATTTTGGACTTGCATCTGCAATGGGTAGTAAAAAAGATTTAGTTTCCATTGCTAAGAAACACCTTGGTGAGGAAAATGGCAAAATCGATAATGAATTCTATAGATCTGAAATAGCTTCTCACAAAATAAAAGAACACGCTTTTGGTCTTACACTTCAAAGAGCTGGGGACGAAGGCGGTAAGGCAAGTGCGACCGCTTCAATGTTTAAATTATATGGAACTGAGCATAATAAAAAACGCCATGAGCTAATGGTTGCTGCAATGGGAACTGATGGTGTTGCTTGGGATGGTGATGAGTTTGACGATTCAGATAAAAACCTGACTAGGTCATGGCTGAGAACAAAGGGAAACTCTCTAGAGGGTGGAACTTCTGAAGTTCAATTAAATGTCATATCTAAAAGAGTTCTTGGTCTTCCAAGTTAAAGTCTACCTAAGGAAAAAAAATGAAACTTATCTTGAATGAAGAACAACAATTTTTAAAAGATACAGCAAAAAACTTTGCTGAGGAAAGAACACCAGTTAACCACTTCCGATCTCTAAGAGATAATAAAGATGAAGATCTTTGGGATAGAGATGTATGGAAAGAGATGGTTAACCTTGGTTGGTCTGGTATTCTTGTTCCTGAGGAGTATGGAGGCTCTAATTTTGGTGTTGCAGGCATAAGTGTAATTCTTCAAGAATGTGGAAGGACATTAACACCTTCACCACTTTTTGCTACAGGTGTACTTGGTGCTCATGCAATCTCTAATTTTGGTACTGAAGAACAAAAAACAAAATATCTTCCAAAAATTGTAAGTGGTGAAATTACAACTGCTGTTGCTGTAGATGAAATAAGTCATCACAACCCATTAAAAACCAATATGTCAGCAATTTTGAAAGATGATACCTATGTATTAAACGGAAAAAAGGTATTTGTAATTGATGGAGCTAGCGCTGACTTATTAATTGTTTTAGCAAGAACATCCGGAAACTCTGGTGATCACACTGGACTCACTTTATTTATTGTTGAAAACAAACAGACAAATATAGAAGTTGTTAAATTAAGCATGGCTGATTCAAGGAACTATGCGAATATAACCTTTTCAGATGTTGAAGTGCCAAAAAAAGATATCCTTGGTGATGCTGAGGCTGGCGGAGAGGCAATTGAAAATATCCTCGATATTGGAAGAATTGCTATTGCTGCAGAAATGCTAGGCAATGCAGAAGCAGCGTTTGAATCAACCATTAATTATTTAAAAGAAAGAAAACAGTTTGGAGTTTTAATTGGAACATTTCAGGCACTTCAACACAGAGCTGCTGAAATGTTTTGCGAGATTGAACTTACCAAATCTTCTGTAATGGCTGCAATGCAAGGAGCTGATAATAATTCTAATGAATTACAAAGGCTTGCCAGTCTAGCGAAAACTATTGCTGGTGAAACCTTGCATCTAGTATCAAATGAAGCAATACAAATGCATGGTGGGATTGGAGTTACTGATGAGTATGATCTTGGTTTTTATTTGAAAAGAGCAAGAGTTGTAGAGCAGATATTTGGAAGTTCAAAGTTCCATACTGAGAGGTATGCAAATATAAGTGGTTTTTAAAAAAGTTTTATGAGCTCTATTAAATCGAATTGTATAGGCGTATTCACTTTTTTGCTGATCCTAATAGAGCTTACTATTGGTTTTGGAACACTGTTCATAGTTAATATTCCAAGAGCACTCTTCCCTACTAAGGCATTCAAAAGATATATTAGCAGTATCTCCAATAAGATTGGTGATCTAACTGTTTATGGGTTGAAGCTTATATTGTTATTAATGCATGGAAATAACATTACTGTTTTTGATGATAATAAGTTTGATAAAAATGTTTGGTACATGGCTATGTCTAATCACCAGTCTTGGGCAGATATATTTATACTACTAGTAGTTGCTCACAAAAGAATACCTCTATTAAAGTTTTTTATGAAAAAGGAGTTGAAATGGATTCCTTTTATATATTTAGCTAATAAAACTTTAAACATGCCCTTTGTGAACAGGCATTCAAAAAAAGAAATAGAATTAGATCCAAGCTTAAGATTGAAAGACTATCAAAATACCCTTGAATCATGCAAAAGATTCATGAGATCACCTTCTACTATATTTAGTTATGCAGAGGGCACTAGAAATGATTTAACTAAACATACAAATCAAAATTCACCTTATAAAAATTTATTAATACCAAGAATTGGAGGAATGGCTACAGCCTTATCAGCAATGCCAAAAATAGATACTTTAGTAGACTATTCTGTAGTTTATAAGTCAGAAAAAAGAGATGCTTGGTCATTTCTAAAAGGTGAAATGAAAGATGTTAGAGTCTTGGTAAAACAGCATGAAATACCAGAAAATTTAAAAAATAAAAACTACATGGAAGACAGCACCTATAGAGAAAATTTTAAAAAATGGGTTGAAGTAATTTGGGTAGATAAAGATGAGAGTATTAGTAACTTAAAATTCTAATTCTTCGTTTGAAACTAGCCAGCCATTAGTATCTACGTATATCCAAGACCCAGAACTAACATCAACAGTTCCAATTTTGAATCTAGAGTCTTTAATTCCAATTCCAATGGTTTTATCAGTTTTTTTTGGATATGCATTTTTTGCGTAAACGCCGATTTCGATATCCTCGATTATTTCTACATCTCTTATATATCCATCGACAAAAATACCATTCCAGTTATTTTTATAAGCCATTTTAGCAATTTGATCTCCAACCATAGAGCATAGATCGGTACCTGTATGTTTTATTACTAAAACCTTATTAGTTCCATCTTCTTGAACTAGCTCTTTTACTATCGCGTTACTATGGGAACATTCAGCAGTTCTAATCTGTCCGTAAAAATTTTTACAGCCACCAAATGATCGTAAAAAAATATCACCGATATTAATTTTGTTTTCATGCAAATCGCACAAATCTGGAACGCTAAAAGTTTTAATATCTTTAATCATAGTTAATAGGTATTTTGATCTAATTTCTGCACAAACTCCAAAACGGTTGCATTTATACAATACCTTGGCATGCCATTGGGACCATCATCGAACACATGACCAAGATGGATATCAGATGAAATTGATCTTATTTCAGTTCTTTTCATCCCAAAACTATTATCAGGAAGCTCATAAACCGCACCTTCTATAGGCTTGGTGAAAGATAGCCACCCAGATCTAGAAACAAATCTGTCTTTTGTATCAAATAATGGAGCCCCACTTAATTTATCAATAAAAATACCGTCAGGTGTATTTTTAAATATCTGATATTCCTTACAAAATCTTGAATCAGTTCCCTTATTAAAGGCGACATCATAAGCCTCAGATTGTCCTAGTTTAAAGGCTCCAAATACTTTATAAAAGTTCTTCGATTCCATATACCCTTGATAACCAAAAACTTCTTTTCCATCTTCTAAAAAAATAATAGTAGGAGTTGCCCAGGTTGGTGTTTTTATTTCTAATTGATTTAAATTCCTAGCTATTCTCTTTGAAATTGGAATAGATCCCTGATATTTACTAACAACATCTTTATTAAATTTTTCACAATACGGGCAGTAATTTTCTGAATCAATTACCAAAATATGTTTACCGGTTAGTAAAAATGAGTTGTCTATATCATTAGGTTTTTTATTTTCTTTATTAAAAACAACCCCAGTAGAGTGGTCTGGGCAATATCCATTTGGATTTTTCTTAATATAGTCTTGGTGGTAATCTTCAGCATCAAAGAATTGTTCTAGTAACTTTATTGAGGTTTGTATTTCTCCATACCCTGCTTCTGTTAAAAGAATTTGATACTCACTCATCACCCTTTCAATTATTTCTCTTTGTAATTCGTTTTTATATAAAATAATTGACCTGTACTGAGTTCCAATATCATTCCCTTGTCGATTTAATTGAGTTGGGTCATGAGATTCAAAAAAATGATGAAGTAAAGATTCTAGAGAGATTTCACTTTTGTTGTAAGTAACTTCTACTACTTCAGCAAAGTTATTCTTATTAAATTTATTTTTTAGCTTAGTTATTGATCGATAATTTGGTTTTATACCATAACCATCTGAATAACCTGAAACTGCATTCTCTACCCCTGCTAGAGATTCATATCCCTTCTCTGCTCCCCAAAAACACCCTGAGCCAAGCACAATGGTATCAAGATGAGAAGTATGAATACTCTCTTCGCTTTGGAGAAAAAATGAGAGATAGATTGATATTATGAGGAAGAGCTTATTATGCTTCTTCATACTTATAACTCCTACTTTTTTTAAAAGCTGGCCTGTCAAATAGCATGTCTGACCACCTTTTAATATTTGGTTTGTATGCTTGCTCTATTCCCAAAGAACCAGCTAAATTGATAGCGTAACTTACGCAAATATCAGCAATAGTAAATCTACCAGAACATAAATACTCTTTATTTTCTAACTCTTTTTCAAGAAGCTTCAATCTTGATACAAACCATCTGCTATATCCATCTACTGCTGCATCTGCAACTCCAGGTTCTTGATACTTATATCTTAAAACTATTGTCTGGGGAAAAGTTAGTGTTGCATCTGCATGAAAGAGCCAATTTAAATAAGCTGGATAATCTTTCTCTTCTGGCATAACTCTTAAATCTGTTGGGCCATATTTTTCTACCAAATACTGAGCCATTGCAACAGACTCTGTCATTTTGATATCTCCGTCAATTAAATAAGGAACAGTTCCAAGCATATTTATTTCTAAATATTTTTTTAAAAAGACTCTCGGTGGAAAAGGCATCATTTCAAGCTCATATTCGAGACCCATTTCTTCAGCAGTCCATATCGGTCTCATTGCTCTTGAATTTTGTGTTCCGTATATTTTTAACATAAAGTTTTTATTATATTTAAATTTATATGATACATCCTAATATTGGTAATATTAATGCTATTATATTACCATAATAAATACTGCTAATTTTTTAAGCTTATGATGACAGAAAATATTGCTCCTATATTCAAATCAAATTTAGATACTAAATCTCAACAATATAAAAAAAATAAAAAAATGATGTATGAGAAATTAGTATTTCTCGATGAGTTATTAGATCTTGCTGAATTGGGTGGTGGTTCTAGGCATCATGAAAGATTGGCTAAAAGAGGAAAAATGCCAGTTCGGGAGAGGATAATGAATGTTCTCGACCCCGATAGTCCATTTTTAGAAATACAACCTTATGCTGGCTATGGAACTAATAATTACAACGTTGGTGGAGGATGTGTTTCCGGAGTGGGAATCATTTCTGGTGTTGAATGCGTAATATTTGCTAATGATCCAACAGTTAAAGCTGGCGCTATGACAGTATATGTGGGTGAAAAATGGAATAGAGCTATGGAAATATCTCGTGATAACCAAATACCTTTCATAAGTTTTGTTGAATCTGCAGGAGGAGATTTAAGTGTGTCTGGATATGGTAGTGGTGAAAATCCTCCAGAGGCACCCTCTCTTGATCAAGGTCATTTCGCCTCTACTGGAAGATTTTTTTATGACATGACCGAGCTTTCAAAATTAAGAATACCTGTAATTTCAGTTGTTTTTGGCTCCTCAACAGCCGGAGGTGCATATCAACCAGGTATGTCGGATTACAATATTTTTATTAAAGGTCAATCAAAAGCCTTTCTAGCTGGACCACCTTTAGTAAAAATGGCAACTGGTGAAGAATCAGATGACGAAACCTTGGGTGGTGCCAAAATGCATTCTGAACAATCTGGGTTATCTGATTATTTAGCAGAAAATGAAATGGATGCATTGAGAATATGTAGACAGGTTGTTTCCCATTTAAATTGGATTAAAAAAGGAATGGGTCCACAAAAAATTAGTACGAACCCAGTTTATGATTCAGAGGAACTTCTAGGAATAATAAGTGAGGACCTTAAATCTGCTGTTGATATCAGGGAAATTATTGCAAGATTTTCTGATGGCTCTAAGTTTGAAGAATTTAAGCCATTATACGGCCCAACAATGGTATGTGGGTGGACTTCAGTCCATGGTTATCAGGTTGCTATCCTGGGAAATAATGGTCCAATTTATCCTGAAAGTGCAGAAAAGGCAGCCACCTTTATTCAACTTTGTAATAAGAGAAATATCCCTTTAATATTTCTTCATAATGTCACTGGTTTTTTAGTTGGTAAAGATTTTGAAAGTCAGGGAATTATAAAAAAGGGATCTCAATTAATAAATGCCGTATCAAACTCTACAGTGCCTCACATAACATTTATAGTTGGTGCATCTTATGGTGCTGGAACTTATGCAATGTCTGGAAAAGCTTTTAATAATAGGTTTACGTTCTTATGGCCCACAGCAAAAATTGCTGTTATGGGGCCTGAGCAAATGGCTGGAGTAATGTCTATTGTAAGAAAAGCTAAAGCATTAAGAGAAGGAAAAGATTTTGATGAAAAAGCCGATGAAGCATTAAAAAAGATGGTAATTAGTTATTTAGAAAAATTATCAAGAGGATTGGTTGCAAGTAGTATGGTTACCGATGATGGAATTATAGATCCAAGAGACACAAGGGATATCATTGGTTTTTGTTTATCAATAATTAATAACGTGCCTATTGAGGGTGCAAGAGAATACGGAGTATTTAGATTATGATTTTTGACTCCTTATTAATTGCCAACAGAGGTGAGATAGCTTGCAGAATTATTCAAACTGCTCAAGAAATGGGTATTAAATGTATTTCAGTATATGTAGATGCAGACAAAAATGAGCCTTTTGTACATATGTCTGATCAATCAATTAAATTAAATGATGGGGGCTATCTAGATAGCAAGGAAATTATAAAAGCTGCTAAAGAATCTGGTGCTCAAGCAATTCATCCAGGATATGGTTTTTTATCTGAGAATGCCTATTTTGCAAGAAGAGTAATTAAAGAAGGTTTGATATGGGTTGGTCCATCGCCACACGTAATCTCTGTTATGGGAGATAAGTTAAAAGCAAAAGAATTAGCAGAAAAAGCTGGCGTACCTACACTTCCAATGACATCAAATATTAAAAATGCAAAAAATATCGGGTTCCCTCTCCTTATAAAAGCCGCCGCGGGTGGTGGAGGAAAAGGTATGAGGGTCGTTCAAAAAGAAAAAGATCTAAAAGAATCCATTAAAAGCGCACAAAGAGAAGCTCAATCAGGATTTGGTGATGATAGAGTTTTTATAGAGAGATATGTACAAAAATCTAGACATATAGAAATTCAAATACTTGGCGATGCTCATGGAAATCTAGTTCACCTAGGAGAAAGAGAGTGCTCTATTCAAAGAAGACACCAAAAAATCATTGAAGAGTCACCCTCCCCTAGAGTCTCCGAAAATGTTAGGGCTGAAATGGGGAATGCCGCAATCAAACTCGCAAAGAAAATTAAATACAAATCAGCTGGAACTGTTGAATTTTTATTTGATGATAAAACAGAAGAGTTCTGGTTTTTAGAAGTCAATACAAGATTACAAGTTGAACACCCGGTTACAGAGGAGGTAACTGGGATAGACCTGGTTTCAGAACAATTAAGAATTGCTAGAGAAGAAAAGCTAGGATATGACCAAGATGATATTACTTTTATAGGTCATTCTATTGAAGCAAGACTTTATGCTGAGAATCCAGATAATGACTTTCTTCCAGAAACTGGTGAAATAATTGCATTTGAGGCAGGTGCTGCAAATGATGCAAGATGGGACTCAGGCATTAGCACTGGCTCAAATATAGGAACTAATTTTGATCCAATGCTGGCAAAAATAATTTCTTTTGGTGATACAAGAAATGATGCAATTATAAAATTAATTCGTACTTTAGAATCTGCTCATATTGGAGGCGTAATTACTAACAGAGAGTTTTTAATTGAATGCCTTAAGGCAAAAGAATTTTTTGATGGAAATACCACTACAGATTTTATAAGCCATGTTCAACCTAATAAAAAACGAAAACTTGCTCCAGCTGAAATTGAGCATGCTGCTTCTATAGCTGCGCTATGGATTCAAAGAGGAAATAGACAAAAGACAGGTATTGCAAGCTTTATGCCATCAGGATGGACAAATGGTAGGTTGCCTAAACAAAAAATTGATTTTGTTATTAATGATGATGAACATAGTGTTTCTTATAGATATGAAAAAAATAAAGGATTCATATTTGATTCGGAGAAAATTGGGATAATTCATGCAGAAGATGATTTTGGTATTGATTTAGAATTTAATGCAAAAAGACATTATTCAAGAATAACTTTAAAAAATGAAAATATTCTTGTACATATGCCATTTGGTGACGTCATGCTAAAGATAAAGCCAAGATTTGTCTTACCAGGGATTGAAATTCAAGCCGGAAGTTTAACAGCCCCTATGCCAGGGAAAGTTATTGCATTGAATGTTAAAAAAGGCTCAAAAGTAAAAATAGGAGACGTTTTGGTGATACTGGAAGCTATGAAAATGGAACATTCGATAAAGGCCTCTCACAATGGAATAGTATCAAAGGTACTTATTTCAAAAGATGACCAAGTAGAAAATGGAGCTCCTCTTATGATAGTTGATTCGAAATAATGCAGTATTCACAAAATATTCATACCTCAAGATTAGAACCACTAAAACCTTTAACTAAAAAACATAAAGAGATAATTAGTACTCTTGAAAAAATGCTTGAAAAAGGCATCCCAGAACTAACTATGTCGGAGCTTGCATCAAGATTGAAAATATCTTTAAGAACTTTATATGAAATTGCTCCTAGTAAAGATCAATTAATCACAATGACTGTGGATAACATTTTAAAAAAATTAGGTAAGAGTGCTTTAGAACAGGTTTCTAAAATTGAATCACCTATAGATAAGCTTGATACATATTTAGGCATTGTAAATCAGGCCGTTGGTCCAAAGTTTGATGCCTATATTAAAGGCTTAGGGAAAATTGATGGCTCTTCTGAGATGATTGATTATCATGAAGATTTTATTACAAAGTACACTGAAAAACTTTTGGTTGAGGCTATGAATACTAGGGAAATACAAAAAATAGATCCAAAGGCATTTGCGATTTTACTTGGGGGTATTGGAAGAGAATTTGCAAAAAATAAAAATAGATCATCAATAAATGAATCTCCTGAGAAGTCTGCTAATTCGGTAACAAGAGTTATTTTAAAAGGAATTAGGTTGGAGAATTAATTTGGATAAAAATGTTATAAAAATAGCTAACTGCAGTGGCTACTACGGCGATAAGCTTTCTGCTGCAAAAGAAATGGTGGATGGTGGTCCCATTGATGTCCTTACAGGTGATTATCTTGCTGAACTAACTATGACTATTCTTTACAGTCAAAAAATACAAAGAGGAGAGGATAAAGGGTATGTTGGTACTTTCCTAAAGCAAGTAAAAGAGATTGCCGAGGATTGTAAAAATAAAAATATAAAAATTGTTACTAACGCTGGCGGTTTAAATCCAAAATCAATGGCAATTGAAATTGAAAAAATTTTAAAAGAACTATCTGTTGATTTAAAAGTTGCTTACATAGACGGAGATGATCTGATACCAAGAATAGATGAACTATCACAACAAGGTGAGAATTTTGTCAATATAGATAAAGGGAAGGCTTTAAAAGATTCTGGATTTAATCCCTTAACTGCAAATGTCTACTTTGGAGCATGGGGTATTAAAGAAGCTCTTGATAATGGTGCAGATATTGTGGTGTGTCCAAGGGTTACTGATGCTGCCGTTGTGATTGGCCCAGCTGCATGGAAATTTAATTGGAGCAGAAATAATTACGATGCTTTAGCTGGTGCATTGGCGGCTGGGCACATTATTGAATGTGGATGTCAGGCAACTGGAGGGAATTATGCTTTTTTTAAAGAAGTCCCAAGTTTTGATAATGTAGGTTATCCAATTGCAGAAATTGAAGAAAATGGTAATTTTACAATCACCAAGCACCCAAATACCGGCGGGCTTGTATCTGTTGGAACAGTAACTGCTCAACTTTTATATGAAATTAGCTCTCCTTCATATATCAATCCCGATGTAATTGCCCATTTTGATACTTTAAAAATTGAAGAAATTGCAAAAGATAGAGTTTATGTTTCTGATTGCAGAGGTAGCTCACCCCCTCCATCTCATAAGGTTTGTATTAATCTTGCTGGGGGTTATAGAAATGGAATGGAAATAATTCTCACTGGCCTAGATATTGAAGAAAAGGCTAAAGTATTTACAGATACCTTGCTCAATTCAGTGGGTGGCATGGATCAATTTGATGAAGTATCTGTTGATTTACATCAAACTCAAAAAAATAATCCCAAAACGAATGAAGAGGCAATGGCTTCTCTTAATATATCTGTAAAATCAATGAATCCTGATTTAGTCGGAAGGCTATTTACTGCAAAAATTGTTGAATTATCTTTATCAAATTTTCCTGGTTTTTTTGCAAGAGCTGCTGCTAAGCCGAATGGTCCTGTAATAGTTTATTGGCCTGCTTTGGTGGACAGTAGACATATAAAAGAAACAGTCAATATTAACGGAAAAAAAATTGATGTCCTTCCGACAAGTCAGCTTGATTTTGAAGATATTTACTATCAAAAAGAACCTATCAAAATCCCTGAGATTAAAGAAGGAGAAATGTCACAAATTTATTTTGGAGAAATATATGGGACTAGATCAGGTGATAAAGGCGGGTGCGCAAATTTAGGTGTTTGGGCAAAGGACTTATCCTCCTATGCATTTCTGTATGAATTTTTAACAGTTGAAAATCTTAAAGAGCTTTTACCTGATCTTAAAAATTTTAAAATAGATAGATATGATTTAGCTAATATTTATTCTCTGAACTTTTACATCGAGGACATTCTTCAAGATGGGGTTTCTTCAAATAATAAAATAGATAGCCAAGCAAAATCTCTTGGTGAGTATCTGAGAGCTAAGCTGATACAAGTTCCCTCTTCAATATTAAACGGAAAAAACTATGAGCAATGAGAAACTTTCTTTAGATGGTCTAATTTTTGAAGCAACCAAGGTTGCTATTAAAGATCATATTTTAACTATTACCCTAAATAGGCCTGATAAGAAGAATGCAATAAATAGTGTAATGATGAATGAGCTTAATTATGCTTTGGCATATGCAAAACAAGAGAGAAAAATTAGAGTCGTAATAATAGATGCTGAAGGAGATATTTTTTGTGCTGGTGCAGATTTAAGTAATTCAAAGTCTGAGTCCAATGTTCCAAAATTACTAAATCATAACGATTTAAGTCTTTCAATTAGACATTTATATAAACCTGTAATATGTAAAATCCAAGGATCTGTTTTGGCTGGAGCGCTTTTAATGGTCTCAAATGCAACCCATGCGATTGCAGTTAAGGAGGCAAAATTTTCAGCACCTGAAATTAAAAGAGGATTGTGGCCGTTTATGGTTATGGCAGGCTTGTTTAGAGTCATGCCAAAAAGAGCTGGATTAGATTTTATTATGAGAGGTAATTATATAAATGCATCTAAAGCTGAAGAATGGGGCCTAATTAATAAATCAGTGGAACAAGCTCAACTGGATGAGCATGTAGATAATTTAGCCAAAGAACTTTCTAGTCTTGCTCCAGGTACTATGCAGATAGGATTAAAAGCATATGCACATCAGGATAATATGAGTTTTAATGAAGCTTTACCCTATCTACAAAAACAAATTGAAGAATGCTTTAAAAGTGATGATGCACAAGAAGGTATTGCAGCATTTTTAGAAAAAAGAGATCCTAAATGGGATTAATAATTTATTAGAGAGATACTAAATGGATTTGAATTACGGCGAGAAGTATGAGAATTTTCGAAAAGAGGTTCAAGAATTTTGTAAAGAATGGGAAGGGGTAAATTTCAAAGATTCTTCAAAAGCGCCATTGGCACAAGATTATGAAGCAACTGGTATAACTATATCTAGATCAGAGTGGCAATCTATACTAATTAAAAAAGGCTATTTTGCTAGATCTGTTCCAAAAGATTATGGCGGCTTCGGTGGTGAGAGCGATATTATTAAGAGCAGGATAATTGCATCAGAATTCTCAAATGCAAAAATACCAGCCGCCATGGGTGGTCAAGGTATAGATATGTTGGTACCTACCCTACTAGAACTTGGAACAGAAGAACAAAAGAAACAATATATTAAACCTACCCTTCATGGAGAAATTATTTGGTGCCAAGGATACTCTGAGCCAAATGCTGGAAGCGATCTTGCTAGTTTGCAAACTAAAGGAGAACTTGTTAATGGAAATTGGGTTATTAATGGGCAAAAAATTTGGACAAGTACTGCTCAGTACTCACAAATGATGTTTTGTCTTGTGAGAACTGAGCCAGACGCACAAAAACATGCTGGAATAAGCTATCTACTAATACCAATGGATACACCAGGGATAGAAATAAGACCCCTTGTTGACATGACTTTAAAACCAGGATTTAACGAAGTCTTTTTTACAGATGTGACAATCCCTGAAGAAAACATAATAGGTAAAAGAGGAGAAGGATGGGCTGTAGCTAACGCTACTCTTGGACATGAGAGAGGATCTTTGACAGACCCTAATGCAACTTTTAATCGAGTAAATTTTTTAATTGATAGAATGAAAGAAGAGCAATTAGATGGAGTAAGATTAATTGATATACCTGTTTACAGGGATAAACTTATGTCTATTCAAGCAAAAGTTATGGCATTTCAGTCTAATTCATTAAGAGTTCTATCCTCCAAGCTCAATAAAGGACAGGATACAAAAATAGCTGGAATGATTCAGAAACTTGTTGGTACTGAGCTAAGACATGAGCTAGAAGGATTTGCTATAGATATTATGGGAGAAATTGGAACACTATATGAAGATAGTCCTCATTTGAGGGATAGCGGATCATGGCAGTTTCTTTATATGTACTATTTGGGATTAATAATAGGTGGCGGAACTAGTCAAATTCAAAAAAATATTATCTCAGAAAGAGGTCTAGGTATGCCAAGGGAACCTAAGGTTCAAGGAGTTTAGGATGTATTTTGGATTATCAGAAGATCAAGTATTTTTTCAAGAAAACGTCTCAAAATTCTTAAAAAATCAGGCTGATTTAGATGTAATTAGATCTATTTCAGAAGGAAAATCATTAGATACTCAAAAAGAAATCCATAGTGGCTTAGTAAATCTAGGGCTGAGTTCTCTTCTTATACCTGAAGAGTTTGGTGGGCTTGGATTAGACCTTCTTTTTGCAACCGCTATCAGTCAGAGCCTGGGTGGTGGAGTAGCACCGATAGCCTTTGCTGGTTCATATGTAATGGCACCGTTAGCAATTGTTTATGGAGGAAATCAAAAACAAAAGGAAAAATATTTAACCCAGATGTCAAACAACTTAATAAGGATTGGAGTTGGATTTTCAGAATATTTTGGAGCTAGAGATAGCTCAGCTATCGAAATTAAAAATAATAAAATATCAGGAAGATCACTATTTGTTCTAGATACAAAAGATGCTTCTCATTTGATGTTTTCAGATTCAGATGGGGTCATTGGCTTAATATCAGCAAACTCTCCCGGAGTTGAAATAGTTAAATTGATAACAGTTGATAATACTAGAAGTTTTTCAGAGGTTAAATTAAATAACGTAGATATAGATATTCTTGAGCAAACTGTATCTCATAAAGATGCTATTAATAGAGCCATTGATGCTGGGAGAATAATTCTTGCAGCTGATAGCGTTGGCGCCTCACAGAGGCTCATTGATAAGGCTGTTGAGTATTCCAAAGAACGAAAACAATTTGGTCGAGTAATTGGGTCTTTTCAAGCAGTAAAGCATATGTGTGCCGAAATGGTGGCTGATTTAGAGCCTTGCTATTCTTTAGTCTGGCATGCTGCTCATTGCTTTGATAATTCTCCAGAAGAATCAAGGCTAATGGCATGTCATGCAAAATCTCATGTCTCAGAAATATCAAAAATAATTGCTAAAAAAGCAACAGAAGTTCATGGCGGAATGGGATTTACTGATCTAATGGGGGTACACTATTGGTTCAAAAGAATTGGAGTGAATAGGCATACTCTTGGAGCGCCTGAACTCTTAAGAGAAGAAGCGGCAAAAATACAAAACTTATAAAATTATCTGTGAAAAATAAATATTCTTATCTCTCTATTTTAGTGTGCAGCATTTTTGTAATTGCATGCGGAAATAGTGACGATACAAGAAAAGAATATGTATCTCAAAATTTAAGTGTAGATAAAATAAAAATCAGTCAAGAAGTTTTTGATAAAATTGAAAGAAGTCATTATGTCAGTAATTTTGTTGATAAAGATTTTAATAAAAATTACATCATTGCTCTAATTGATAAGCTTGATGGTAGTAAACAATATTTTACTAAGAATGAAGTTGAGGGTTTTATCAACAGATCTGATTCATATGATGAGGCAGCTTTTGATATTGATATTTCTTATGAAATTATTAATCTTTATTTTAAAAGAGTAATTGAATTTTCAGAGTTTCAAATATACCTTGTTAATAACTTTTCATTTTCATTTGAGAAAGATGATTTTTTAGATATTTATATCAAGGATAATGAGTGGCTTGATGATCAAAAAGCA
>Ga0206131_10002301_pt1 | contig 23356 bp, 31 predicted proteins | sample Helgoland_Spring_FD_148636 | JGI IMG/M metagenome (GOLD analysis project Ga0206131, IMG submission 148636) | Pelagic subsurface seawater microbial communities from Kabeltonne, Helgoland, North Sea - Helgoland_Spring_Bloom_20160517_1 | ecosystem: Environmental > Aquatic > Marine > Epipelagic ...
CGCTATAGCTTCCGCCATTGGGCTTAACGTAGTAGTCAACCAGAACATCAACGCCGGTTAATTGCGCCTCTGCGCTTGCTGTGCTGCTTGTGCTTGCGCCAGCGAAGTATTGGGTTGCGTCATAATTGTCGTTTAACGCGACCTTAGATGTGATTGAGAATGACTCGCTTGCTGAAGCCGTTGTAAGTGTGATTTCGCTAGTGGAGTTGTTAACCGTCCCGCCGACCGTGGATACAACCGATCCGCTAGACACTGATATATCGTTAAGTGCTGCCGCGCCCAAACCTGTTGGGCTTAATAGCACATCCCCAGATGTGTTGTAGATCGTAATGTTTGATGCGAATACTCGTCCATCGTTACCGACCTTAAATGATGAATCATCAGGCGAATACTGATTAGTTTCTGTATCAAGTGTCGCGTTGGTGAACATCCTGTAATCGGTGTCATTACCATCAATTACCGTAATTGTTCCAGCCGTAGATCCGACCGCTACCTGACCGCTAAACTCCCCAGCGGATGCGTTTACGGTGCCGGTAACGGTAAGGTCATCACCGTCAAACGTAAGCGCCTCAGATGTTGAATTCCTTATGCTGAGTTTGTATTTACTGCTGTCGTACCCAAGGAAAAAGCCTTCTCCGCTATTATAGGAAGTCTGACCGCCTCTAATAGAGCCGCCCTGGTTCATTCTGATACCACCTTGGGTGATGGTAACGTCTTCTGATATACCGCTCTGTGCTACTGCTTGGCCTGTCGTTGTGTTTGCAACGCCAAGATTGATTGAGATCTCATCGCTGTTGTTGATATCAATCCCAATAGTAGGATCAGCAACATTGTCCCAGTCCACCTCAACTGCGCCAACTGTAGCGAATACTGTTGTGTTGGGGTCAGCATTAGGCTCTAAATTAGACTGACTTGCTGCGTCCGTTCCGACATTCTTAACTGCTCTTACCCAGTAATATCTAAGGTTTCCTGGGGCCATGGTTTCCCACAGATTACCCGTTCCGCTTCCTGTCGCCGTTGCAGTAAAGACAACCCCAACGGTATTAGAGGCTGCACCCATAGCTACGAAGTTTGTATTTCCTAAAGTTCTTATCGTGTAGGTATCACCTACATTGACAACCGAAGGCGAAAAGACCAAAGACTTATTTGACGCATCGTGAATAAACTGAGTTCCGTCAGTCTCACCAATCTTTATCGCGGATGAGAAATTTGCATTCCTTGATGCGTAAATGTAAATCGTCCCAAAGTCATTAGGCTTGCTAGGATTGATCCAATTCAGCTCATTGCTTTTTAGTCCAGCCGTAGCAGTTAAACCAGAAGGACTTGGAACGCCTCGGAAAGCGTCTGTGATGTCGCCTGTAGCCGTAATCGTGGAATACTCATTATTAGGCGTTACAGTCGGATCAGCGTAGGATGTGCTTGAGTCTTCCCGTAAGGTTAGATTAACTCCACCATCTTCTGAGAACGTCCAGCCAGCACACTGAAAGACCTTGTTTGACCAATTCAATTCCTCAACAGAGACTTGAACCCGATCACCTGCTGTTATCCTCAAAGCAGATAAATTCGCTGGGAATGTAACGACCTTCTGCTGATCGCTTAACTGAATTAATTTGTGTGACAGTCTCTGAGCCATATAGCTTGAGTTAGTCATGGGATACTGAACTTCTTTTTCCAGTATTTCCCCGTTGTCTCTGGTAACAGCGTCAGCTAACTGAACCTTCGGAAACTCGCTTGACTTGTGATTCTGGGCTGGATCAATAAACAGACCTTTGATCGTGTTGAATCGGTCTGATCTTTCCAATGAAGTCTTGATTGAAATAGCGCCGATCAAGTCATCTTCAGTCAAGGTCTCGGTCGGAGCCTCATAGATCCCAGCGTGAACGATATACTTACCATTGGAGTAAACAAGGTTGCCGTTCATTGACGATAGGATCTTGTTTATATTCTTCTGGTGTGAGTCAGTCGCAAATACTACGCCGTTACAAGTAAACCTTGATTCCGTACCGCCAGGAACAGAGACCGATACATCACAACCGTCTGCCGCTGTAGATACAGAATCCCAATCAATCTTACCAACAGCTATACCCATCCCAAGATAGGTATCCGTGAGATAGTCAACAACGCATAAACTTGGGTTCGTTGAATAAGTTATATAGCTTGCATTAGTCGTATCTTGCCCTCGTGTCCCAACAGCCGCAAACTCTAACCGTGGGTCATAGATAGACTTGCCTTGAACCAATGCTTTTACATTTGAAGGCGCAAATTTTTCCCAAGTCTCCGCTGAGTCTTCGTTCAAGACCCACTTCATCGCCAGATAAGCAATGCCATCGCCACGATGAGCGGACGTGTAGTTAGCAAACGGGCCTGTCAATAAAACGTCTGCTGTTTGAGACGCTTCACCTAAATGCTTTTTAATTACGCAAATGGTGTTTGAGTTCTTAGGCCCAAAAGTCCCAGCAGTAACATTACCGCCAGCATCAGATCCGCCGTTTATCTGCGAATCCGTAATCACAACGTCATCCATGTGGATGTCGGTAATGTCGTTTAATTCATGCCCTGCTAGAACAATGGTCTGGTAAAGGTCAGAGTTATCGGTGCCTGATAACCCGATAAAAGAAATCGGGCCTGATACCAATGCTTCGCCGTAGATTATCTTCTGTGGTTCTGTCGTTGATTTAACTGTTCTCTGTCTGGAAGCGTCAGTGTCAACAGTCGGCATTTCTACTTCAAAAAGACTCATTGCCTGTTTAGCAATTAAAGTCCCACCAACAACAACAGCAGCACCAATCGCTACAGCCGCTCCAGCACCAAGAGTTGCCGCAGCAGCCGCCCCAGCGACAAGCTCAAAAGCAAAAAAACCAATTTTTAGTAACGCTATACCTATTGCTTGTGGCATAAATCCCAACCCGATAAGATATGTTGCTCAGGAACCCTAGCGAATCCCGACTTAACTAGACAAACTGCTGTATTGCCCAGCTTGATACCCATAAGCTGGCTGTCAGGCGTTTTTACTATAACTGGCGAACCATCTGATAAAGATCTAATGTCTTCCGTAGGCTCGCCTAAAACGCTTGCAGCTGTGTCTTCCAAGTCGCCAAAATCCTTAATGATAGATTCAGCGTCTTCCTCAGAATTATAGTGGAAATCGGCAAGATAGTCTTTGCCTGTTAATTCTTTTACGATGAAACCAGCGAACTGACAGCAATCTACAGAGCCATAATCAAAGTCTTTCTTTTCCCATTTATTCAACGCTTGATAGACTTGCAAGATCATTAGCGCATGTATTGAGGTTGACGATCTTCAGGGCCTCTTGGCGTACCCACTCCACCTGAACTACCAGTTGATTTAGCGCCCCAATCAATCTTAGCGCCTTCAATCTTGTGCATGTGACTAAAGAACAAATCACCAGCAGACTTTTCCTGTTGAGCTACATTGGTATACATCAAATTCAAAGACTTGTTGAACCGACTCAATTCAGATTCAGCGATTAACTGGATGGCATCACCGCCATCGGCACCGACTGACATGTTCATTTGATCCATGAACCCTGCCCAGATCTGGGTAGGATCGGAAATTAAAACATCGTCAGTATCAAGAACGCCAAGGTAAACCGTGACAGGATGTAGATAGTAGTCTTCGGTTAAAGCCACGCCTGATATCGTTGCGTCTAATCCGCTTAAAGTGAGCGTAATAGCGTAAGGACTAACATCAAGACCTTCCTCAACCTGTGAGATAGACCCTAAGTCACCAACACCCAGCCAATCTTGACCACCCCAAGTATATGTTCCCAATGAGTTGTGAACGTAAACCGTACCAGACGGGAACTCTAACTTGGCAAAAGACACAATCGCAACGTGCTGCTGTGCTAAAGCTGTCGCTACATTAGCTGGGAATCCTCGGCTCATGCTAGAACATCCTCTATGGCCTCAACGGTAAAATTTGAAACTATCCCTGGCTGCGTATCCCAAGATGTCGCGCTAGAAAGCATAAAAACTCCAAAAATTGGCTGTAGATAATCAATTGCATCAGCTCCATTTAAAAGTGATGTTGGCTTTCTGATCGGGGGCGCAATCGGTATAGAGACTGTATTAGATCCTGTTGAATTACAATCATCAGTGACCATGTGAAGCTCATTGTTAAACGCGATGTAATCACCCGCTTTAAGATATCCTGTCTGCGAAGCGGTTGCTCCACTAGCTACTAAGGTAGAGCCTGTTTGTCCTGCGCTGTTTACAACTAAGGTGTCAGCCGGATTGCTAGGCGCTATGCCTCTTTTCACAGCGGAATGATCATGCAAATACATTCTGTGCTGCTGCCCGTTCATCTTCGCCAGAAACCCCTGCATTATCGCTCTGTCATTGCCAGAGAGATTATTAAACCGCATAGATATCTTCCAGAGAGAACCTTTCCTTGATGCAGTCTGAACAGAGTTAGTCAACGGGCTTTGAAACGTCCGAGTGTTCGTCACCAGCTCAAACGTGCTAGATGATGGCGTTATGCTTGGGAACATATATACAGTCATTACCCGAATCTCCGGCGGCGCATCAGATCTTGTATGCTAAGTATAGTTTGTTGCGAAGTCTGCTGCATTGCTGCCCTGATCTTCATATCTACATCAGCACCAGCGCCTGTTGCGTCTATGTTGTTGACCACGGTAATACCGCCACCTTGGCCCTTAGTGTGATCAACAACCGTCTCATTCGGATGAAGAATAGCTGGGAAGCCGCCCTTGCCATCCATGCCGCCGGACCTTCCACCTGTGCCGGTAAAACCACCGCCGTCAAAGCTCTGAGCCTTGATCTGAGCGACTTGCCCCATACCAGCAGCAATAACACCACCGGCCATAACGTAGTTCAGAGGCGGCGGATAGCTCTTGTAGGCTACGGTTGCAGCAGTAGAAGTATTCATTATAGCATTAGCGATATTGAACGCTTTGCTGATTGCAAACAGGCGCTTGTTGTTCTTTGCTATACCGTTGAATTGATTACCAAGTTCGCCCAAAACATGCTCGGTCTGTTCTGTAGCAGACAGCTTGTTAAATGACTCTAGTCTCTTAGCGCCTTCAATAGAAGCTCTTTGCAAGAAGTTCATGCCTTCTAATTCGTCTGTCACACCTTGATCTAATAAGGCTTTCTTCTTCTCGTTGAAGTCCTCAATGACCTGCAACTGCATGTCTCTGAACGTCTGTTCATTGATAACGCCCAGTGCTAGATTTTCTACAAGAATCAGGTTTTGATTAACCATAGACTGTTCTAGTGCTTGCTCTTCAGTCAACAAAGATTGACGTAAGCTCTCTAATTTACCCTTAGCACTCTCTACCTTCTGCGCCTCTTCTTGTGCAGTTTGAAAGTCTTTAAGCCTCTGTATTGCGTTATCAAATGCTTTTTTCTGCTCGGTATCTAATCCTTTTACTAAATCGTTAGCTAACAACAGCTCTATATTACTTTTCCCTAAAGCATCCGCTTGTGCGACTACGCCATTGACGTAGTTTTCAGCAGACAAAGCTTGCGCTCTAAGAGCCGCCGCATCTTCATCTCGCAATGCCTTCGCATCACGCAAGCCTTGGTTAACTTCTTGTAAGCGGAAAATTTCTTTTATTTGTTGAGCACTGTAACCCTTGCGAGCAAGTTGTAGTGCTTGCAGAGTCTTCAAACCGAAGACTAGCTGGGTATTCTCGTCTATTAAAGATTGAACATGCTCATCTACAGTTCGCTTTAACTCGTCTGCTTTATCTTTTGCCTCGGTATCAGCTTTAGATTTAGCTTCTGTTGCCGTTGCGTTGCCAAATAACACTTCTCTTAAAGTTTCTAGAACTATTCCGGCTTCTTGAGACGCAACTTTAAATTCTTGTATTCTTAAATTAGCTTTTAAGAACTCTTCTGCTTGCTCGGCAGTTTGCATTCTGGAGTCTGATATGCTTTGCATCAATTCTGCAATGCTATCTATTGTTGCGCCGGTTCCCTTGTTATAACTCTTTTGAGCTTCTACTACTTTCTTAAGATCTTCTCTTGCCACACCATACTTTCTGGATAAAACAGTAAGCTCATCTATCACTACGTTTGTTTCAGTGCCAAGAGTAGATGGTATTAAGTTGCTTAACTCATCTTTGAATCCGGTAACCGCGCCTTTAGCGTTTTTCATTGCATTAACAAGCTCAATCTGCAATGTAGCTTTTGCTAAACTCTCGCTTTTCTTAGTTAGTTCATCAAACTTATCAGTAAGTAACGCAACTCCAGAAACAAAATCTATCTTTAAGAATTCCGCAGTAGCCTCTGCTGACTTCTTAATTTCCTCTAAGGCATCCTTAGAGCTAAACACTTTAGGCATGAAGTAAGTACCAAGAGCGGCACCTACAGCCAATACAGCACCGATCAAAGCGCCGTTCTGACCGAATAGAGAAGCAACCTGGGAACCCTGCTGACCGAAGATGAGAAGCGCGTTCTGACCCATTTGAAGCTGAACCGCAACGTCCTGTACCTGATGGCCTAACTGGCCCATACCGCCTCGCATCAAGCGCAATCCGCCTTTCGCAGTGCCGGCGGCAGCAGAACCTTGCTTCCTAAATTCTTTAGTAGCTTGCTGAGTAGCTATAACAGAATCTAACTGTTCTTGAGTAGCACCCATCATCTTTAGGCGATAGATCTCAAGCTCGTCAGAGGTCATATCAACCGTGGCGGCTTCATCTCTGTAGGCGTTGTTAGTGCGGTTTACTGCGTCAGCAATTCTTTTAGTTGCGGCTTCTTGTAGTTCAGCTTCTTTGCGACCACGAATTGCAGCTTCTGTAGCCCTGTTGTGAACATCAATCTTATCATGAAGATTATTAATGGCCTCAAACTCAGCGTCAGAAGCACTAAGAGTTGCTGCCTTGAGGAGGTCAAGTTCTCTGGCGTTTTTACCTAAAGCAAGGACTTGCTTGTCTAAGCTCTCTACAAGCTTGTCAACAGCGTGAGCACGGAAGGCTTCTGTGGTTTTCTTAGCGCGTTCAGCATTACGAGCGTAGGACTGAAATCCTACCTTCGTATTATCATCTATTGATATTCTTGCTAGGACTGTTTCTTTTGTTGTCGCCATCCATCTTCTCTCTTTTCACTTTAAAGAAAGTCCACCAATGATCAAACTCGGCCACAGTCATGTCTAAGATTGTCGCTAGGGGCTGACCAAGTCGCTCGGCTAACTCGTACATGTAGTATAGCTGAGTTGGGTTGCCTTGGTCAGTTATAAGTTTTTTTCTCGGTCTTCCTCCGATTCAGAACCAGCGGTTAGCGCAAACGTAGCAAGTCTAGTCACTATGTCTGGGTCAACCTTCTTTCTCAGCGCAACCTTATCCTCAAGCCCGAAGACAGGATCTCCGTTCTCGTCAACAAGGCCAAAGATCACCGCATAGATAAGATAATCAGTGTTATCACTATCTGCGCGACGAAGCATTTTGGCCTTATCGTCAAGGGTAAGGTTCTTTGCGAAAAGACTAACCTCCCATTCTGGGACCTCAATCTTCCGCAAATCCTTGCTGTTAAAGTGTGCTAATGCGTTCTCAATTAGCCTCGGCATGTTATACCGTATCGGCTGTTAGAGCGCCAGTACCTTGAACAGAGATAGAAGCTTCTACCATTCCGTCAAAGCTTGCAGTTCTAGAAACGCCCGTCACTAGGGCTGTGCCAGAGTAAAAAGTAGCACCAGTAGCCCCGCCTTCTGGGTATAATCCAAGCGTTACACTCGCCCCGATTGTTAAAGCTCCCTGTCCTGTCGCATCGGTTTCGTCCCAAAAACAATCTAATGATCCAGAGAAACTGGACAAAGTGATTGCATGAGTTCGTGACGTATCCGTCATTTTGGTTGTTTCAACGGTATCCGCTGATTCTTCTATAGAAAATGATTTAACTTCGGCTACTGTAGCGCTACCGACTTTAACAATCCCATCGCGTCCGATATGACTTGCCATTATTCAGACTCCTTATCTGATTTAGTTTGAGGCTCAACAACTTCTGTAGGCTCTAAAGCCTTCTTGGGTTTTGCCTTGCCTTTCTTTTCCTGTGTCCAACCGAGGTTGATCATAGATTCTACTTTTGACGGATGAGCATCTACTTCAGATGAGCCGTCTGGACTATATAGCTTCATAGTATATCACCTATAATGCGGTTTCAGGAGCATTAGTTGCTGTGCGATATTGTATAACATAATTCATCGTAACAATACCAACAGGCTGCTCGCCTTCACCGTTATAATTTATATCAGTGCCAGCTAAATAGCTATTTTGAGCCAAGCCATTTAAGGTCTTGTCGCCGGCCATAGCAATTTCAACTTCCTTGCAAACGTCATCAATCACATCGTCGTAATCAGAGACGTTCTTTACATACCCTTCTATTGACAGGCTAAGGCTTCTAGTTAGAGAACCTATTGGCCCCATAGAGTCAATGTCAGAGCTTTCAGAGACGCTGTAAACCAACAGGGCTGGAAGTACATCATCGCTCAGAGAATAGACTCTTGACTGAAATACATTGCTACCAGTAGTTGCTAGTCCTGTTACCGTAGTTGCTACTTGCTCTCTTATTCTCTGCCTTACATGATCAGTCATTACTGTTCCTCAAGAACTACTGCGACCATTCCAGTGTTGTCTGGCTGAAGGCTTACTATTTTATACGTTGCGGCATTCTTTATCGTGTTGCCGCTTAGGTCTGTAATCGCAGCAAAGGCTAGTTGATCGCCAAATGCTCCGTCCCTTAAATCCTTGGCTTTACCTTGCACGATTGGCTGACTGCCGTTGAACGAAACGGTGTCGCCAGGAATCTCATAATACTCTTGGTCTAAAATAACCTTGATAGTAACTGGTGATCCACCTGTCGGCGTATAGGTGCATGAAACGCCATGACCTATTACGTCCAGATAACCATCAAAGTCTGAATCAAATTCTAAGCTCATCGCTTGGCGACTTTCTCAACTGCCTTCTTAGATAAAGGCTTTGGGTCCATCTTAATCTCTTCAGCATGGCCTGAGCTGATGAACTGTCGGGCTTCTGCTGTAGATAAAACAACCATATCCCCTGCGTTTCGCGGCACACCGTGAACGTGGCAAGGCATCTTAATTACTAATTCCATAATAATCCCCATAAGATCGGGGGGCCGAAACCCCCCTTTCTCATTAGCTTGCAATGATGTCTTTGATTACTGAGAAAGACTCAGGATATCTAAGAGCAACGTCTAAGTCTTGGAAGAACGCGAGTCGCGTACCGCCAGAAGTAGACAAGCTGGATTGGTCAACAACAACGTCAACACCTGACCAGAAACCAATCATGATCTGGCTGAAATCGCCGTAGACCATTGCTGACAGGTTAGAGCCAGTGCCTTTAGTCAAGTCAGAAGGAACCACGGTGCTAGAAGCAACATTAGTACCCAAGATTGACTGGTTGGCATCCATGATGAAGTTGCCTTCAACGCCGTTTGCTTGTCTTGCCGTAGTCCGTAAAGCCGCGATGACTTTAGGGTTGGTCAAGAAAGCAGAGCTATTGATGATGGCATTGTCTTCTTCAACAGCTTTCATCATCTCAACTACTTTAGCGTAGGTGATTGCAGCACCATTGGCGCCCATAGCAACTACGTTAGTAGAGCCGTTAGCAATGATCCCAGATGGCCCATTAGTAGCACCGCCTTCAATAGCAGCATCATCAATTCTTCGTGCGAAGGTGTTGATAATGTCGTTACGGAGGACTTGTTCTACTGAGGGGTCTGACTGCTGCATGAGTCGCCGCGATACGTCAACATAAGCTGCCAGCGTTTTTGGGGACATCGTCACCTGAGCGAACGTAGCTGCACCTTCACTAGGCGCTGAACCTTCAGCAACGAATGCTGAGTTGGTTACAGAAGCACTGAGCTTAGGAATAGCAACATCACCTTTCAGGCCTTGCATGATGCGAGCACCCAAAGAAGCTACAGTCAAACGACCATACAATGCTTCAATGAATTGATCAGCAAGATGATCAGTACCAACCAAGAAACCACCGGCAGAAGTCGGAGATTTAGTCTGGTCGCGCTGACCCCAATTGATGTTAGCAGGAACGTAGAAACCACGGGCTTCTTTGCCAGAACGGTGTGCGATCTCATCAGAGATTTCACGCTCGTAACCAGCTTCGCGCCAGTCGCCAGATGAAGCAGCTTTGATAGCTCGGATTAAGCTATATTCACGCTGTTCGCTCTTGGCTACGTCAACGACAGCAGCAGGAGTTTCTAACGGACGATCATTTCGGACAGCTTCAAGAAGCTCTCCTTTGAATTGATCAACGGATACACCACGTTCAATAGCTTTGTCGGCTAAATCACGCTGATTATGATGCTTACCCAAAGAAATGATTTCACCGACATTGGCTAACGCTTCTGCCTTGGCTGAATCACTTACTTGGCGAACATCTACTTTTACTTCTTCAGTCATAGTAGTCACCTTATTAGTGTTTAAAGTTTTTTCGGTGGATCGTCCAACGCCAACAAACTTAGAGGGGTCAGCAGGGACAGCGACAATTGATGCTTCCATCGGTGTCCAACTAGCCCTGTAGTACTCCTTTCCTTCGCCGTCTTTAGAACGAACCATTCTGTTAATGCTGTAACCGACACTAATGTTTTGCTTAATGCCTGTTCTAACATCCTCAAAAACCTCTTGAGCCAAGGCTGAATTGCCAAATTCAACCAACGCAACGGTACGCCGCTGCGCCTCATCAAGGTAAAATGACCGCACAACCCCGATCTGTTCATCCATCTTATGGTTGTTCAGAAGCGGTGCGCGACCAGAAGCCATAAATTCCATATCTATGTCTTCTTTATTATGGCCCAAAACCTCTAAGCCAAAATCTCGTTCAACTGGTGTTTCTGATGAAACGCCAATTCGGACAATACGCTTTTGCTCGTCAATAGCTCCGCGAGAAAGGTCAATTGTCCTATAAATTACTTTGTCAGATACCATATCACGGGCCATAGCCTGATATTCTTCGTCATCTAATTCTGCTGAACGCTCTTCTTCAGAATCTTCAATGATATCTTCAACAGTGTCTTCGGCAGCTTCTATCTCGGCTTTCCTAAATTCAACGATAAAGCTGTCTTCGGTTTCTTCAACCCCTACAACATGTCTTTCCATTTGTATCACCTCTTGTTCTGGCTCAATAGTATCATCTTTGTCAATAGATTCAGACCATCTTTCGTCTTTTTTCATCTGGTTGACAAGCTTCTTAGACCATGAAAAACCGGCATCTCCACCCCATAATGCCCAAGCTATTCGCCCGTTTGATGGATATCCTTTCTCTCCAGGCCTAAAGCCTTGTGCCTTCTTGTCCACTTCATGCCGAGAAAAGAACGAATACATCCTCTTTACCGTAGAATCTGACAGATCTTTGGCGTTAACAATGTCTCTGGCTCTAGCGATACCAACTTCAGTACCACCGCGACCGAACTCGCTACGCCAATCCAAGCCTTTTCGGGCCTCTGACTTCATTCCGCTATTCGGGGTCGGCATTTTCCCTTCCTTCAACTTCTGCTTCTGTCGGTAGCTTAATACCAAAAGGTTGGAAGGCTGTCTTTATTCCATACTGTTCAGCAAGCTTCTGTTCTCGTTCGTGCTGCTCAAATAGCTCTTCAACATCACGCCCGTAGTTAGCCTCAATGTCTTGATACGTCACGATACCGTTCTGAAGGCCAGCAATGTTGGCTTGCATTTCTTTCTGCGGATCTACCCAACCCCAACTGCGAGGAATGTAAGATACACCTTCGGCAAACTTGTCGTACTTTGTGATAGGAAGGTTGATTGAACGAGTCATGGCGTTCTTCAGCCAGCTTCTGAATACCGGCTCAATAAAGTGCTCAACCATGAACTTCTGAAGTATCCTGTATTGATCCCTATCCTCTAAACTACCCGCTCGTAGAGACGAATAGTTCACACTAGACAGGTCATTTGAGATTGAGTGATAACTAATGTTTAAACCTGAAGCAATACTTCTCAGGATAGCAGTAGAAAAGCTCTCAAACGCTGTCGTAGGATGGGCAGGGTCAAATGCCTTAAAGTCCATTCCGGCAGGGAGCTGCTCAAACGTAGCCGGTTCCGCAGACATGATAGGCGTGTATTCGTCCTGCATTTCATCGCCAACGTATCCATCGCCGGCAGGACTGGTAAAGAAGCCCATCTTTGCCGAGGAAACCCTAGCAGCAGTGATCTCAGCCTCATAATACCCATTCAGCATCTTGATATTGCCCATCACAGGCGCTACAAACGGATAACCACGGGTCTGTTCAGGTCTTTGACGTACAAAGGCGTGAATCACTTCTTCTGCTGGGACTCTAATTGTCTCATTGCTCTGCTGAAGCCCTAAATCGTTTGGATGGTTCTTATATAAGTGATACGCGACAGGTTTTCGCTTGTCGTTGATCTCAACACCCATGACAACCTTGTTGCCGTTAGTGTAGATCTCGTTTTTAGTGTCGTTGAGGTGATCTGCTTCCAGAAATTCAATCTTATAGCCAAATTCGCTTGTAGGATCTGTGATCTGACGAATTAAGACCTCACCATCACGGGCTAGAGCCTCAATAAACATCCTTTGACAGTCAATCATGGACATCTGACCGTCCACAGTGCAGTTACCCTTCTTAGACCACTTCTTCCACGCCATCTCAATCGTTGAGTTAGCAACAGAATCCAAGGTGCCGTCAGAGTCTCTAGACTTAGCATTGACCCTAATGCCGTTATGACCGACTACGTTTGACGTTAGAAGGTTTAGATATCTGGCTACATAAGCGTCATTTCGTGATAGCTCACGGCTTCTGTTCCGCAAAGTGACCAGTGCTTGCCTTAGTTCCTGATCTGCGGAAGCTGAAGAACTAAAAAAGTCGGAGAATAACCGACCGCCTTGAGCGCCTTTAAACGATCTTTGCATCTTGATCTGTTTGCGGATCTCTTTTCGTTTAAAAGGGTTCCAAGCCATTAAAATCTTACTCCAATTAAATTGCCAGACGGCTTCTTGTTTCTGATTCTAGCCTTTTTGACTTCTTCGTTGTATTCGGCTCGGTATCTGTCTCTAACCATGAACAATTCTTCTATGGTCATTCTAGATAGGCTTCTGCCAGCGATTGTGAATGAGCTTTGATCCACAGTTGCTCTATTCTCAATAACAGCTTGGATAGAGTCTAAGACTTTCTTAGCGTGGGTTCTTACATCGGCATTGCTGTCGGCATAGTTCACCACAAGTGTTGTTATGCCGTTATCAACAGCAACTCGTTGTGAATCAGAGGTTCTAGTTATAAACGCGTACCACTTGTACGAATGTGCTGTATAATTCTCAGTGACTGTAGAGCTGACCTCTACTACATACGCCGTGCTGGTTTCTGAAGCCGTAACAGTAAACTTATGACTACCGCCGCCACCAGTGTCGCAATGAAATTCATACGTTAAAGCGTACTGGTCTGTCGGATAATCCGTAACAAGGTCAGGACGTTGCCAAACCCATCTATCACCGACAACCAAGGTTTCTGGTTCTTGGCTTGGGTAATTACTAGCATCAAATAGGTTTGCCATTTCACCGCCATGCGTTCGTATAGTTTTGTCTAGGCCTTCGCTGCACTGGCCTTCTTCTAGTTACAGGCTGGACCTCTGGCTCTTCAGGAACCTCTGGTCTTTCAGATCTTGCCTGAATTTTATCCGCAATGCTATTGACAGATACGTTGATTATACTATAAGCGGCTAGAGAGTAAACATAACAATCTAAAGCCTCATTACGATTTCTTATCTTCTGAAAGACTCTCTTTTTAAACCCTCTGACAAGTTTCGTTATTATCTTCTCAGCCGTAAGCTGCCGGAAGTATTCTTCGTTCAACGTATCAGAGAAGTTTATGTATCCTGGGCCAGCTTCGTCAATTCTAAGACGCGCAAAGACAAGGTCTTTAATCGTATCAACACCGATAGGAAATAGGCGACACTTTACCACATTATTCCTTGATGGCTTACCGGCAATCGCTCTACCTTCTCCGCCCACACCCTTTATCGCAAAGACTCTGCGAGCAAAGTTCCTGTGACAGTACTGATAGACGCTGTTCGTAAAGTGACCGCCAGAGTCTATCGCCGTAGCTCTAACGCCAAGCATCCTGCCGTCTTCTGTCTCAAACGTCCTAGCTAACTGAGAGTCTAAGGCTGACCACAGTTGAGGCGTTGACGGATCTCCAGGCAAGATCTCATGATCCAAGACGAACGATTCCTCATCGCGGCCCCATCCAACAAAGGTCAATTCTAATCTGTCATCCTGCACGTCTGCTCCAACAGTTATGATGACCACTTCGTTAGGGACCTTGTCGTATGATTCTCTACGTTGGAACAAGTTCATCTCATCAATAGTGACACCAGCATCCACCCAAGGCTCGGCTAAGTAAGTATTGGTCCATACTTTAAGCTGCTCAGGGTTCTTCTTGACCGACAGGAACTCACGAACACCGTCAGCAAGTGCTGTCCAAGGAGAATACAGTCCAGATATCTTGAACCCAGCGATACCCTTGAACTCTCCTGACGCTTCCCATTGTCCGTTGCGAACAGACCATCTCCTATCTGCATCGGACCATAACCCACCGCACTCTTCGCACATATAACCAGCAGTGTCAGGGTCGCTATCAACCCATCTCACGTTGGCCCAGATCAGGGTCTGAGTATGATCACAATGCTTGCACGGGACATAGTACTGTCTCTTATCGGACTTCTCGTAAGCATCCTCAATCCTAGACACGTCTTTGATCGTCGGAGTGCTGACCGCAATGACCTTAGAGTTGTGGAAGGTAGAGGTTCTCTTGCGAGCCAGCGATAGAGGATCACCCTCACTTCCTGCTGAAGCTGGGAATCGGTCAACCTCATCTGCGAGTATTATTCTGATCGGCCTACTAGCAAGACCAGCCGGTGAGTTAGCACCGACCAGAGAAAGACTGCCGCCAGGATAGATCTTGTGCAAAGTCGTATTGTTAGAGTCTCTCGCCCGTGGATCCTTTACCTTGCCAAACAGACAGGGAGTCGCCCTAAGTAGGCCGTTAGCAATACGATCCTTTGAGAACGACTGAGCCATAGACTCTGTAGGCTGTAGCATCAGAATCGGGCAGGGATCATGGTCAATGTGATAGCCAATGATATTCAGCAATGCCTCTGACTTGCCTAACTGAGCGCCAGCCATTACAACGACTTCTTTTATATTGTAGTCAGAACAGGCATCCATAATGCCTCTCTGGTACTCAGCCCGAGACGTTCGCCACGTTCCAGCCTCTGCGCTAGTCTGAGAGTCTAGTCGCCTTTGACGGTCTGCCCACTCGCTTACGCTTAGGCGGGGCGGTGGCTTCAGTGTCTTCATCACCTCCCGCAGATGGTCCTTTAGGCTTGCTAGTCCTCGCCGCTGAAACTTTTGGGTCATAATTTGATAACTCTTCCAGTGCTTCGTTGATTGAATCAGTCAAAATCTCTTGGACTACGCCTATCTCCGTTTCGCTCGCCACTATAGGCGCAGCCTTAGACGGAATGCTAGTCATTTTAGATTTAAGATTAGATAGGGTATCGGTCCACGCTTTTACTACGTCCTCCACCAATACCAGTTGATTCCTGACTTTAGCCAACTCAAGCTCCGCAATCTCCGCTTCCGCGTTCAGCTTTCTTGTTCTGGCCTCATCATAGGTTGATCCCAGCTTTACGCCGCCAGTTGATGCCATATATCCTCCTGTCAATGAATTTGATTATACAGTAACTCTTTCTGTTGTCATCATGAATTGGATTCACTTTATTCTGTCGCTAGGCGAACAAAGTGCTGGCGAAATCCCCTCGGACCCTGGATCCAGAAGGACCCGAGCAATTCTAAGCCTTTGTTTTATAAAGCTTTTTCTTGACCCAATGATTGGCCGATAGGGTCCGATCTTGCCGGATGGCCTGCCCTATGGCTTGCCTATCATGAACGGGATTCATTCAGGCATGCGAGCGCATGAAATAAAGGCGAAAAAAAACCGGCATATTCGCCGGCTTTTCTCGTTTGGTGGTGGGTTAAATGGTCGCGATTGCGATACCGAAGATGACTGTGATGATGACACTGGTTGCGATAATCGCGGGGATCATGGGCCAATCATCATCACATTCAACACCGAAGGGTTGCCTATCTTTATCCTCTCGCATGGTGTGAGGCCTCCGCTCGTTCCATCTGAATGGCAAAGGACCATTGGTGCGCCATAGCGTCCGCGATGCCTTGATAGGTCTCTGAACGCAATCTAGCGCGGTCATCCGATGGCGGCATCTTCCACACCTTCTGATCCCTACCTTCCACGATATCCGTTGGCGTTAGCGCTGGCAGATTGTGCAACCATAAACCCGTCCGCTTTGTCTCACCATGCCCGAACTGCCACGGTTGGATGTATTGGCTTGCCTTCATCGGTAGCACTCCTACGGGATTCTCTAAGGCTACATGATGCGCCCTAGACTTAGCTAAGGCAAAAGACGCCATCGTATCCTTAATGGCTTGCACTCGCATATGGTGCAGCGGTTGACCCTTCCCATACCATCGGTTGCCCGAACAGGCTAATGCCGTGCAAGGGTTATGCTGAATGATCAGATCATACTTGCACAAATGATCAGACCGCATGGGGTTGATTTTCATGGCCGCGGCCGCGTCCCCTTGGATATGGTATGGCGACCCGTCATCGGCCGGCTCTAAGTCATTAGACCACGCGTTATGCCCCAATCGCCGGAATGCTTCGCGCACCTTGCCGGATCGTTCAAACGCTATCAAGACGTTCAGCTTCATTTAGATCACCTCCACTAATGATTGTAATTGATTGCGAATTGCGGACGCCTTTTGCCGCGCTTCCCACAATTGAAAGCAAAGCGCGTTAATATCGTCCTTTTGCTTTTGGTCCTCCGCATATACCCGCAAATGAGTAGACTTAGACAATGGCGCGCCGTATTCATGTTTTCGCCAATCCTCGCCGGCCTTTAACCCTTGACCGCGAACCCTCAATTTAAACCGGTCCGCATTGAGATATTGGCGCGCTTGCTCAATGAATGCGCGTCCGGCGTCATCATTCGGGATTCTACTGAATAGATATCGGACCGGATCCTTTTCTACCTTATGCATTAGCCAATCCTCCGCAATTTGGACCCGCGCGCCTTTTCATATAGTGCGAGCCCATCCGCGCCGGTAAGCTTTAAAAGGCGCCGTATGGCGTCCGCTTGGCGCTCTCCGCGGTGATACGCGCTCGGACTGTCCGAATATTGATACGTCCAATCATGACCTGCTAAGGCTTCTGCTAATTCTTCCAATGGTGTTTGATCATTCATACTTAATAATTCCTCGTTTATTATGCGCCAATCAATGGCGCTTTTTAGTTCGTCACTGGTTAGGTAAAGGCCTAGTCTTTTTCGGTAATTGCTCATCGTTTCACCCCTAAAGATTGCACCCATGGTCAACGATCCGCATTGATACCTCCACCTCGCCATCCGGATAATTTGAATAGGCGTCCCGCATTGCGTTATAGACGGCCAATGCGCGCGCTGTCAGATCAATTTCTCCGTCATCTTGGCATCGGTCAACCGCGAGCCGAACATCTGCCAGAATGTGTATGTGACGCCGTGCCGGCCATTTCTTACCGTTGTATTCGCTTTCGCTATAGGTGCAAACCGATTTCGCGGTGATCTGGATATCATGGCCCATTTCCTCGCCAAGCTTATATATCGTCGTTTTCATGCTACCGCCCTCGCAATGATATTCGTATCCACAATAAAAAGGCTTTCCGATTTTTTAGCCTTACCCTTGGCGCGTAGTCCCACAATGACGGGACCGGCGAAAAGGTTGTCAAGATCTGATATATCACCATCAATCACGGGACGCCCCATGAAGGTCGCCGGCATTGGACCGCGGAATACTACAGACATAGGCACATCGGTTTTAATGGCTTGTAGCACTTGATTCTGATAAGCCGGCGCGCCGCTATAGCTAAACATCAAACGATAGTTGGCCGGAGTCTTACCGAGCCTTACCGCTAACTTAGTGTAATCGTAGAACATAAGTTCGGGATGCAATTGCGGAACGCCAAGCTTTTCCCATTGAATATCTGAAATCACATTAAGACGGACCGCCGGCTTTACGCCTTGCCGCTTGCATGTCGCCGCAAATGATTTCAGCTCTTTGTTAAGCTGTTTTAAGAATGCCGGCTGATCATCTTTAAACCATGCCGCCTTTGCTTGCCGGCCATTGATCACGTTAGACATGCGACCGCGTCCCGCGCTTTCTAGGCAAGATTCAGCGCATCCCGCGACATGCCGCGCCGGACAATTAATGTCAGATGGGAATAGCGATAGACCCGCAACGCGGTATTTTTCGCCGCGATTAGTTTTAGCTAGTTTGGTATTTCCGCCGGTAGTATCAAGTAATTTCATTTTCTCGGTTCCTTTTATGCTACAAAAATTGATAGTGCGATTAAAACGATTAGCGCCGGCAGTGCCACAACCGCGCCGGCAATTTCTAATCGTTCGCGCGTCCGCTTTTCTTTCTTCGCATGTTCAATGCAATCCAAAAGGTGCTGTCTGCGATGGGCGCGAAGGATTTGGTCCGCTCGCGTATTGGCAAAATCTAACGTAAACACTCGGCTTTTCTTTTCCATTGTCTTAATACTCCCTTGATAAATATTTGATTTCGTCCGCTATTCGGGACTGGTAATTGCGAAGTGCCTCGTTATAGTTCATGTCGTAATGACCGCTAATAAATTCGCAATGATGGGCGCCGATTGCGGCCTTTATCATGTGCACCAAATGAGTAGAATGCGCCCTACCCAACGGATCCGGTATCGGTCGCCGGCATATCGCGAAGCCGGTTTCATCCGTTAAAGGTGTAATGGCGCACAATTCCCATCCCAAGGATTCGGCAAGGCGTGTTGCAGTTGGGATCATTTCTAGATTGGTTGGTCCTTTGCAAAAATCAATAAACTGGTTCATTTTCTCGGTTTCCTTTTACTGTTGATTTATACAGTGCTTTTTTTTGGGTCCCTCGCACTGTTGAGCCGATTATAAGCCCATCTAAAATGATTGGTCAATACTTCTATTGACCATTAAATCGGCATGAATCAAAGCCCAAAATAGGCGCGCTTTTTGATTGGTTAAAGGTGCGGCGCTTTATGCCATCCGATTGGCAAAATCAGACTTTCCAGGGCTCATCATTTTCAGTGATAGTAGACCTAGACCATTATCAAAACGTGTATGGGATTCATTCAAAAACGACTTGATCTGATGATTATTTTGGGGGGTATGCCCCATCATTTCAAATGATCATCATTTCCAGTGATGGGGGGTATAAGGCACAGTGATGGCGGGGTTGGGGTTTTCAGGAATGTATCCGTGGGATAGTAAATACTAACCGTGGGATAGTAAATATTATGCGTGGGATAGTAAATAAAGTAACCGTGGGATAGCCATGGGATAGCCATTCTGGTTTTGTATCGTGTATCGGTACGCGATACAGAAAAATATCCGTGGGATAGCTTCTACCTTGAAGTATCCACGGCTCTCTTTGCTGCACGAATAATGTTCGTTTGCAGATGCCTCTCTATGTATCTCTTAGCGAATTTAGGAGCATCGTAAGTTGCCTTCTGCTTTCTTGACGATAGGTTGATATAGACTATTCGCTCAAGCTTTCTGTTCTTACCGCGACCTTTCTTCTTGTAGACCCCGTACTTTGATTGATCCTTGCTATTGCCTGGAAGCCCTATGAAGTGATTCTTCTTGATCGCTAACTGCTGGACCTTGTTCTTAGTCAGGTTACCCTGTTTAGTCAATCGGACCTTACCCTTTACCGGAGCAACCAATTTCTTCTTTGTGGGTGTAATAGTACCCCCCTGAATAACAGTCTTCATATAGGGCGCTCTCTCTGAAAAGTAAAGCTCACCTTGTAAGTTGCTGCGCGTGGCCTTCCGGTACAGTATAGAATTCCTAGTCCATCTGGTAGGACCGCCGGCAAGATTCTTGTCCATTACCTCCATCTGGTGCTTGCGAGCACCAAACAAAGTGTCATTAATGGACTTTGACACCACGAAAGGCACTTGCCGGAGAATAGGCTTTAGAAGATCCTCCAAGGTCTCAATACTCAATTCAACTTTGATCATGATTCTTCTTCTTCCATTGCTATCTCGCAGATCTCTTGAAACACTGCTTGAGTGACGATGTAGTACTGACCGATCTCAGTCAGAAGGTGTTGGGGATCGTATGACTTCGTTCCTGATTGACTAGGAACCCATTCCACATGCTCCTCATCCTCATACTGAGCGAGCATGTAGAAATAGGTAAGCTTACCCGTCCTGGCGTCTTTTGCCAGATCTCTCAGCGATTGCTCTACGCTGTTTATCACCATTTTTGTTACTTTGCTCATCCTTCAATACTAACACAGGGGCTATTTCATGAACATCGTGAGCGAAGTGCATTGATGCCTTCATAGCCTCTAATATCGCATCTGTTTTACGGTCAAACTGTAGAACAATCCACCTAAAATTAGTGTTTTTTGACCACCAAGGACCGAAGACTTTGCAAGTCTGCTGGCATACTTTCTCAGCCTCTTTAAGGGTCGTTGAAAACCCGCCGTATTCGGTGCCGTCCTTGGCATCGGTAAACCTGTATTGAATTACCCTCATCGCTCTTCCTTCTGTAGCTTGTCTAATAACTTTAAAATATCTGGAATTACCTGACGTTCGTATTCATCTAGATAGTCCGGACCGTAATAATCTTGAACCTTGACTAAGGTTATCCAAGCTTCTAACAAATCTGTTTTACTCGGCTGCATTTTCCACCTCTCTTTGTAATTTATCTATAAGACCTAAAACAGTGTATATAGAACTCCATTCTTCCTGACTAAAAAAATCATAACCATGACCCTCCGGAATTTTATATAAAGTAATCCATGCTTCTAGCAGATCTTTTCTTGTTAGTTCCATCATCTCGTTTTCCTCATTGTTACCGTGGGATAGTAAGTAAACCGTGGGATAGTAAATATCGGTGGACTAATAAACGCTTTATCGCTCCACCAGTATCTTTACCCGCTCTTTCGCTAATCGGTATCTCTTCCACTCATTGTAAGTGATCCGAGTTCCTTTGCGCTTCTCGTTCTCAAATATCTCTATGTACCACACATCCTCCTTTGCTTTCTCTATCATTTCATTAGGGATATCGCCCCGTTTCTTGTGTCTAAACAATGTTGATACCGGCAGTCCGATAGCCTCCATTACTTCCGGTCCAGTAGCCTGACAATTGAAACAGTGTATCAAGACTCTATCATCCTCTTCTCTCAAGCTTAACGCTGTAGGATTACTACCGCCGTGTACAGGACAGACTGCTCTGTACTTGTCACCATGCCGTTTGACCTTGTCCAGCCTCTGTAGGATCTCAGACAGCACGTTTTGACCTCCTTATATTCAAGTGTTGGATATAGCTTTTGGTCTCAGGCGAAACCGTATTAACTCTCTCAGGAGTGATCTTGTTAGGCCATACACCGAACTTGCTTCGGTAAGCCCAGCTTGCCCAGCCCTGCTTGTAGTTCTTTTGGTAAGCATAGACCTGAAGCTCTCCTAGCCAACGAGACTTATCCTCTTTGGACACTTCCTTGTTGACCTTCTTGAGTTCCTTGAGTACTTGATTGTCTGTCTCTAAGACAGTCTTTGATGGGCGCTCATAACCGCAAGCGCATTTTCCTACATAGTGCTGCATGCATTGAGGACAAACAGATAACTCAGATTCCTTCTTGTCTCTGATTAAGTCCCTCTCGTGGTAGGTCTTCTCTCCGGTATCTAAGGACTCAGGCACTACGTCTTCTGGGAAACCGTGCCACTGAACATTGCCGGCATGGTCTAAATAGATCGCCTCTTCCTTTGATTCATGAAGCCTAAAGATCCTGCCGGCGCGCTGACAGAACGTGATCTTAGACTTAGTGCTGAAACAATCTATAAGGGTTTGAACTTTGGGTGCGTCATATCCGGTGTTTAATAACCGGCTACAGCTTAGGACTTGGAAGTCTCCGGCATCGTGGGATTCAAAGAGCATTTTCCTTTCTTCTTCATCCATGTATCCGTCAATGTGTTCTGCCGCGATTCCCGCTGCCTGGAACATCTCCACCAGCTTCTTTGAGTGCTTGATTGAAGGCGAGAACGCAATAGTCTGTCCCTTACCGAACCTCTTGAAGTTTTCAATGATATCCCCTGCAAGTAAATCGTCTTTCTCTACAGCAGCCGCAAGGCTGTTAGGATCATAGTCTAGCGCACCCGTACTCAGACGTTTAGTCTTGACACCTTTCAAGTCAACACTTCTGCCGCCATAGTACTTAACAGGACAGAGATATTTCTGATCTAGCAGTTGTTGAGTAGTAATTGGCACGATTAAGTCACTGTAATGCAGACCCAATCCCTTTGAGTAAGGCGTAGCACTAAGCCCGATAAAGATCACTCGCCGGTTGTTCTCCATCAGTTCAGTTAGGAACTTATAGTGCGTGTGACATTCGTCAACAATCGCTACATGGAATATAGGTTGGTACTTTCTCTTGGCTAGTGTCTGTAGCGATGCTATCTGTACCGGCGCATTCGGATTGGTCCGCCAATGATCTCCCTGCATTACACCGCACTTTATACCAGCAGTATCAAACTCTTCCAATGCTTGATTGACCAGCTTGATCCGGTCGCAGATAAAGATCCCACGCTTACCTTTAGCGACGACACTCTTTAAGATCTCTGTTGACACCTTAGTCTTTCCAAATGAACAAGGCGCAGCAAGTATCATCTTCCTGTTACCCTTTTTGATAGAGTGCCGTAGCATCTCTATCGCTTTGGTTTGATGAGGTCTTAGCATGTTAGTCTTCGTCCTCCGGCATGAAGGTCTGAAACACTCGCTCCACAAAATCGTGCAGACCGTTATTGACTAACTCGTAATCGTCATCAGATATCCGCAAAGTCTCTTGCACCATCATCTCAGCGTAGAACGAAAGAAAGTAAGTGGTCAGCATTACCGGATCGTACTTCTTGCTATTCATAAGACCATAGAAGTCTTCTATGTGCGTATCTAAAAGATCATTGATCTCAGGGGTTGGAAAATCAATTAGCTTCTTTTTGAGGTGTACTACATTTCCCATGTTTTTCTCCTTGAATGAAACCTGAATATAACCGATGACAATCTACTGGTCAACTGATTTGTTAACTAGGTCAAAGGGTACGATAGGAGAATAAATCAGAGTCCACAGAGTAGGCTGAGTAGGTTTCGTGCTTAGGTCTTTTTTTGTCAGTAACAGTGACCAACTTCATCTTAGACGCATGCTTGCGTACATTAAAAATAGCTACGTTTTCTTTAGATTTGTCTACTATGA
>Ga0206131_10002306_pt1 | contig 23338 bp, 17 predicted proteins | sample Helgoland_Spring_FD_148636 | JGI IMG/M metagenome (GOLD analysis project Ga0206131, IMG submission 148636) | Pelagic subsurface seawater microbial communities from Kabeltonne, Helgoland, North Sea - Helgoland_Spring_Bloom_20160517_1 | ecosystem: Environmental > Aquatic > Marine > Epipelagic ...
TTTTGGTACAACAATACAATGGTAGTGATGAGTTTGCCCGGAAGTTATGGTCCTGTGCACGCGAAAAAGTGAAGTCTAAAACGACAAACCCTTCGCGTCGGTGGTGGAACATATTGCATTTCATAGTTGAAACCAAAATGATTCAGTCTATATCAAATAGAAAAGAGAGAAAGCTCTTTTTCGAGAGAATTGCGCAAGCCATTGTTGATATATCAAATGGTGATGACATTCAACAATTCATTGTATTTGGGAGTGTTGAAGATGGGTACTTGACGAGTGAATCAGATACTTCAGAACACACACTTGTTGACCCTGATATAATCGAGAAAGAGAAGAGACAGATTCGTGAGTACGAAGAAAGGGTGCATTGTCCTGGTAATCTTCACGATTTTTGTTTTGGAGAAACAAGTTTGAACGAACCTGACTTATTTTCTCCCGAAGTGCTGGACGAAATTTCAAGTTTCGAACCCAGTGATGAACTCGGACCGAGAAAACGGAAACGAATAACGCCGACAAATTTGAATAGTGCAATCTAAACTTTGATCCATACACGTACACGTAAATTTGAGTTTACATCACTGATTTTTAAATTATCGAGAAAAAAAGGATTGATTGTGTTTTGTTATTGTTAGAAAGACTTGAATGTTGTGCAGAATGCGCAGAATCGTCTTATTTGGTTAAATATAAGCATTTCAGAAAAAAAGTAAAACAGGGTGAATTCGGTGGGTTATTCCGAGTCGCAGTATAGCTTGAATGGTCCGAGTCGGATTTGTCAAGGGTTAGCATGAGATAAACGATGTAAAAATAAATATTTCTCTATTAATATGGAATTGGCAGAATATGAAGATAAAAATCACCTACCCTTATTTTCAAACTTCAAACCAGACAACGTGGTCTCGAATACAAAAACATTGATCGAACAATTAGAAAATGATTTTGACAGACTAGAAGAAAAAATGAAAAATGCACGAGCAAATTATTATGAGATATCAATAAATCAAAGAGAAAAGATGGAATACCCATTAGGGTTTTATTGGGGTGTTATTTCTCATTTAACAAGTGTAAAAAACAGCGATACATTAAGAAAAGTACATGAAGAAATTATGCCAGAAGTTATTAAAGTAAGTAATACTATATCTCAATCAAAAATATTATACGAATGTCTTGAAAACTCTTTGCAAGAAAACTTGAATCCTATTCAAAAACGAATTATAGAGAAGGAAATTAAAGAAATGCAGTTGAATGGTGTAAATTTAGAAGAAGAAAAGAAAATGAAATTTTTGGATATATCATTAGAATTAGGAAAATTATCAAATGATTTTAGGAATAACGTATTAGATTCTATTACAAATTATGAAATGATTATTGAAGATGATGAGAATATGCAAGAAATGCCATTATCGTCTTTAGAATTATTTTCAGAAAAAGCTAAAAATAATGGAATGAAAGACTCTACGCCACAGAAAGGCCCTTGGGTCATTACTTTAGACGGTCCGTCCTTAATATCATTTATGACATATTATCCAGATAGTAAAAAAAGACGCGAATTATACAAGGTAAGTATATCAAAAGCATCAAAAAATGAAGATTTGATTTCACAAATATTGAAATTACATCAAGAAAAAGCAGAGCTATTAGAATATAAAAATTATGTTGAAGTCTCATTATCACAAAAAATGGCTTCAAGAGATAAAATAAATCAATTATTGAATGATATTTCCAAAAAATCAAGAACAAAAGGAAAATATGATTACAAAGAGATTGAAATGTTTGCCAAGAAAGAATTGGAATTATGGGATATTGCTTATTATTCTGAAAAGTTGAAAGAAGAGGAATTAAAATTTAAAGAAGAAGACTTGAAACCATATTTAGTATTTGAGAATGTATTAAATGGTTTATTTGAATTGAGTAAAAAAATATTTAATATTGAGATCGAAGAAGTAAATTCTAAAGAAAACGTTGATTTATGGCATAGTGATGTAAGATTTTTCAAAGTTTTTGATATTTCTGATAAACAAAATGAAATAGCTTCTTTTTACTTAGATCCTTACGTAAGACTAGGCGAAAAGAAAGGTGGTGCTTGGATGGACGTTTGTATTGGTAAAAGTAAAGTAATGAATCACAAACCTGTCGCATATTTGATATTAAATGGAACACCTCCATTAAACGGTAAGCCATCATTGATGACATTGAATGAAATGGAAACATTATTTCATGAATTTGGACATGGATTACAGCACATGCTCACAACGGTAGATGAAAATTCAGCAGCTGGAATTAGTAATATAGAATGGGATGCGGTTGAATTGCCATCCCAATTTATGGAAAATTGGTGTTATCATAAAAAAACATTAATGAGGTTTGCTAAGCATTATCAAACAGGCGAAACATTACCAGATGATTTATACAATAAAATAATCAAGCAAAATAAATTTCATGTTGCCAATGGTATAAATAGACAAATATATTTTAGTATGTTAGATTTACATGTTTATGAAAATGAAATTACAAGTATATATGATGCTCAAAGAGAGATATCAGAAAAGTATTTAGTTAAATCTATAGATGAAGATGATAGATTTCTATGTGCGTTTGAACATATATTTGCTGGCGGATATTCTGCAGGATATTACAGTTATAAATGGGCGGAAATAATGTCATTGGATGCTTTCAGTGCGTTTGAAGAGATAGATATGGATGATGATGACGCAATTAAAAAATTAGGATTGAAATTTAGAAATACAATACTATCTAAGGGTGGTGGAACTGATCCATTAACAGTTTTCAAAGAGTTTAGAGGAAGAGAACCAAATAGTGGTGCTTTTATGAAACATTATGGACTCCTCTAAATTGAATACTTTTAGATATCAAACAGATTTATCCAGGTTAAAAAAGAATGATGGTAAAAGTAAAACAGTATGTAAATGATATGATGGTCCGAGTCGGATTTGTCAAGGGTTAGAATAATTTCTTCCTTAGTGCAACTTGAATGTCTTTTTTTGAAATCATACGACGTCCGGAAAATAGACAAACCAGTTGTGCATCCTCCAACATTTGTACAAGGAATGCTTCCGAAGCTTCCTGTAGACACTCAAACGCATTCGCTTCGTATCGAATGTCTGTTTGAAATTCAATAGTCATCTCCCGAACTAACCTATGAAATGCAGCTTTTGGGATTGTCAATTTTGTAGATGCCTGTTGCAAAAGAATCTCTGATAGCCACTTATCTTTCTTCTTACGATATGCTTTTGGTTTTAGTTTTGGTTTGGGTCTCAACTTGGAAGGACTTTTCACATCATGTGTGACAACGCTGGCAACGGACGTTTCATCGTCATCAGTTACACATTCTTGAGGCATTGTATCCACATCAGTATGTGGTGGTTTGTTTTCTTTGTCGGATAAATTATCCACAAGGTCGTCGGTAAAAGATACATGTTTCGAAATCATAAATGACATTTTGGGTTGTTGAAGTAAAAAAAGGATGCAACAATTGTAGTTGTTTCTCTGAGTTCCAGATGAATAAACACGATCCAGTATGTTAAGTCAGAAATTATGATAACTCAATAATATTTTTCACTTCAAAAATAAGAATGAAAAATATTGATAAATATAATTGCGATAGATATGTTATATCATACTAACAATCAATGTGATAATTATCACACTCACTTTTGTGATATTGATATCCATACCAAGCAGTAAATCCTTGCTCTTTGTAGACACGATACGCGCAATTCGAATTCTTTTGACAGTCAAATAAGCTAGTACACGAGGTGCCACATTCGTTATACTTCGAATTAGGATCACCTGAGCACCAATAGTAACTATTTATCTGAAACAATCCATAATCAGTTGAACCATCTGTATTCTTGTTCGTTGCGTCGCAATTGTAGGAGCTCTCATATTTTGAAATACATACCATTGTGGGAACTGCTGAACTCGGGAATCCCGAACTTTTAAGGTAACTCGCAACCTGACACTCACTTTTCTTATTGTATGACACTGTCTTATTGTAATGTAATTCCTTGCACAAGTCAAATCGTTCGATATGAAGTGTGCCGGACACGCACTGTAGCAATTTAGCCAGAAGATACATAGTCATGATACATTGTGTATTCATTATGTTAGGTATTACTACGATATATTTAAGTCATTTTATCGAATATATTTGGTAAAATGGATACTTTATAATTTCACACCATAAATGGTGTCATTAATTTCTGTTATTTCAATAACAAGAAGATTGCAAAAGATTATCGTTTGAATATTGCGTTAATCAGTTGATACTTTTTTGTCGTCATAGTTTAGAGAAATGACTATACCCCCCTCACCGGAACAACCCAAAAAATATCATTGTAAATCATGTGGTTATTCGACGTCCTATAAGGGTAATTTCAATAAACATGAATCCTCTAAAAAACACAAGATTGCTACAAACATAATTACAAAACAGATATCGCAAATATGTGTATGTGGAAAGGAATATAGTTGTCGTCAAAATTTGTATCGTCATAAAAAGAACTGCAATCATTTACAATTTGGTAAAGCAGCGGACACTAGTAGTGACGTGGGTGCATTCATGAATACTATGACGGATATTCAACAAGAACAACGTAAAACAGACAAGAGAAGAAACATTGAAATAATAAATACAAACTCAGTGGACATTCATAGTGGCGTGGGTGTACTCGTGAATACTATGATGGATATTCAACAAGAACAACGTGAAACAGACAAAAGGAGAAACATGGAAGTAATGAATACAATGTTTCAGCTTCAAATGGACCAGATAAAAACATTGATTTCCATGCATAGAAAAGAATACGCCAGCACTGCACGACATGACAACGTGAAACAGACTCGTTGATAATAGAAAAGCAAGGGAACTAAACAAAACAGTAATTTAGAGATTTATTAGGGTTTTTAAGTTATTACCATAGATGGTGTCATTAATTTATGTTATTTCAATAACGATTTTTTGCTCACAAATTTTTTCAAAAGTACAAAACTGAAATCGAAAATGGACATTTATTTTTGTCCATTTCTCATTCTCTGAAAAAAGTTTTGCAATTTTTTTTTTTAAAAATGACCTCTTACCATTATGCTCTTATTTTGAATTCTGAAGAGACAAAAAAATGATTTTTTGAATATTTCGTTGAAACGCTGGCGACTTTTTTGTCAACATATATTAAGGAAAAATGTTGTCAAAAAAGTCGCAAAAGTCGCAGGATAATATATCTGACGATAATTCAAGCAATGAATACAACTACACCAAGTATTTATGTACTACACAATATGAAAATGTTGACAAAATGTTGTCAAAAAAGTCGCAAAAGTCGCAGGATAATATATCTGACGATAATTCAAGCAATGAATACAACCACACCAAGTATTTATGTACTACACAATATGAAAATGTTGACAAAATATTGTCCAAAAAGTCGCAAAAGTACCATTGTGAAAAATGTGATTATACTTCAGGCAAACAAAGTGATTACTTGAAACATTTGAGCACTAAAAAGCATCAAACTGTTGACAAAATATTGTCAGGTGATGTAGTAGAGGCAGAATGGAAGTGTCTATGCGATAAATCATTTCGTTTTAGACAGAGTTATTATCGGCATAGAAAGACCTGTAAAATATATGCAGGTGAACTTGCGATAGATAGTGATGATGGAGACATCATACGTGCTTATTCTGAATCATCGGTGCTAGGAAGTATTCTGAAACAGCAACAACAATTACATGAGCAAATACAACAAGGAAACCTAGATGTAGCGAATACTATGATGAACCATATGAAAGAAATCATACCATTGGTTGGAAACACTACAAATAATGTTCATAATCAAAATAACACATTCAATATGAGCATATTCTTGAACGAAACGTGTAAAGATGCTATGAACATAGACGACTTTGTCAAGACGTTACATTTCAATGTGGAAGATCTTCTGTACACAGCTGAAAACGGATATGTGGAAGGTGTAGGCAAAATCCTGCTACGAGGATTAGATGCACTATCTGTAGAACAGAGGCCAATACATTGTAGTGACGTCAAGCGTGAAGTCATGTATGTCAAGAAAAACGGAGTATGGGAGAAAGATACTACCGATAACGAGGAGCTGCGGAAGACAATACTTCTGATAGGTAGAATGAATGTGCGTACTTTACCACCTTGGATGAAAGCCAATCCCATGTACTCTCAAGCAGATTCTCCACTTAGTGATGTCTACGCTCAAATCATAGTCAACACTCTGGTAGATTGCGAAGAGGTCGGTAGAAAGTATACGACAAAGATCATCAAGAATGTAGCCAAGAGATGCCATATTGATAGAAAAATACAAAAATGCATTGGAATTTAGGAGGATTGACAAATTAAATAATACGACGTCAAAATATGAAGACGATAAATTTATTCCAAAAAACTCATTTACCTAAAGATGGATGGTTCCAAGGATGTGTTCTTTGTGGTGTTGTAACCGGTCATAAAGAATATGTCAGTTTTTATAGATTAGGTAGTACGTATTTACCATATTGCAATAAATATAGGTTTTACTCATTTACTTGTAAAGATTGTTGTTTCCATATGCGACGAAAACGAAAATGGCGTAACGACTTTGTCGAAGAATCGCGAAATATGGTAGACATTTATTTGAAACGGAGAAAAAGTAGGAAATAGAAAACAATTGTTTTGTATTTGAAAAATGTAAATATTTAGACTTAAACATATGAAAATGTATATTATTATATGTCTTCTTATGAAGAAGCTGTAGGCGATTCGTGTGTATCCTATACCGATTTTCTTTCGCGTAATTATGTCGGAAAGTGGAAGAATGAGTTACTAGACAGCGATGCTGATAAGGTAATACAAACAATAGAAGAGATTCAGAAATTTACAAGTATGAAACAGCATTGGATGGAACCTTACATTCTGCAAGTATTACCAGAGCTACTTGATTGTATTTCGCATCACAAATTTGGCACCCAATCTATAGAATGTTGTAAGAATATCGTCAACAACATGAATGAACAAAGCATGAAAATATTGATTGAGATAATTTACACTTCGTTTCAATCAATGAAATGGCAAACTAAATGTGGAGGTTTGATTCTGTTGGGTTGTTTATCAGAATTGCATCCTGAAACAGTGAAGCAAAACTTGTATCACATGATTTTGAAACTAATAGAAGTATCCAGCGATGTGAAACGTGATGTGAAAATGAAGACAAAAGACGCGTTTGAAAAGCTTTGTTCTACAATCGATAATGTAGATATTATCAAAATCATTCCTGATGTGATCCTGGCATACATGGAGCCAGTGAAGTACACGGAGAAATCATTGGATAGTCTTGTGGCAACGTCCTTTATCAATGATGTAGATTCATCAACCCTTGCCTTGTTAATTCCTGTTCTTATGAAAGGCATGCGTGAGCGTAAGGTCGCTTCTAAGAGACGTGCTGCATTGGTGATTGGCAACATGTGTAAACTCGTGAATGACCCAAGAACTGCTGCTTTGTTTTATCCTGTATTGAAACCAGTATTAGAACGAGGTATCGAAGAAATAGCAGTAGAAGAAGTTCGTAATGTGTGTGAAACATCATTGAATACATTGCAGCGTGTTTCTTCTGAAGCAGCTGTGATTAGCGATGCTGTAATGACCAAAGACGAACTAATAGATTTCATTTCAAAGCAATTAGAAACGTCTTGTAAAGACGAAGTAATCATTCAGCATATAGCATCCTGTTGTTATGAATTGGTTCTGTCTAATGAACGCAGTGAAGAGAAGTGGAAGGCATCTATTCTTCCATATATTACAATATTTGTCCAATCCGCGTCGTCTCAAGATGAGATTGTTCAAACAATTCATCTGGAAGGAATAAAGAATCTGACTCCTGATAGAGTAGACCCCGAAGACGAAGAAGAGGACCTCTGTAACGCTCAGTTCTCTTTGGCATATGGTACGCGTGTTCTTCTTCATCAAACTCCCTTTCGCGTGAAAATAGGACGTAAGTACGGATTAGTTGGTCCTAATGTTGCAGGTAAATCTACACTTATGAAGTCTATTGCTGGTGGAAACTTACAGGGATTTCCTGAACACTTAATTACTATTTACGTAGAATGCGAAATCATTGGTGAAAAGGCAGATATGAGTGTTCTTGAATACATCATGTCAGATGAAAAGGTGAAACAATGTGGGTGTGAGGAATCACAAGTGAAAGAGATGCTGACATCTATGGGTTTCGGAGTTTCTAGAACGGCAGCAGCCATCGATGCAGAAGTGAGTACATTGTCAGGTGGTTGGCGAATGAAATTGGCACTTTCCCGTGCTATGTTGTTGAACCCAGATATGCTTCTTCTGGATGAACCTACCAATCATCTAGACCAGTTTGCTGTAAAGTGGTTAACAGACTATTTGATCAATTTGAAAACGTGTACTTGTCTTCTTGTCTCACATGACACTAAATTCTTAGATGCGGTTTGTACGAATATCATTCATTATGAAAATTTAAAGCTCAAGAGTTATCGTGGGAATCTTTCTGATTTTGTTAAACAGAAGCCAGAGGCAAAAGCGTATTATGAACTATCCAGTGATATTATAGCATTTAGGTTTCCCGAACCAGGACCATTGGAGGGTGTCAAGTCCTTAACAAAAGCAGTATTAAAGGCAAAAAATATCCATTTCCAATATCCAACCGCTTCTCTTCCACAGTTAATCGATGTGTCCATTCAATGTTCGTTAGCATCCAGAGTAGCTGTAGTAGGCGTTAATGGTGCTGGAAAATCTACCTTAGTGAAGGTGATGGTGGGTGAATTGGAACCAAATGAAGGCTTGATTGAACGTCACCCGAATTTACGTGTCGCATATGTGGCACAGCATGCATTCGCACATATTGAAGACCATCTGGATAAAACACCGGTTGAATATATCATGTGGAGGTATCGTGGTGGGCGTGATAAGGAAATGGTTCAGAAGGACTCTGTTACAATGACGGATGAGGAAATGAAGGCTATTCGTCGGAAAGCTCAAGAAGAAAAGAGTGGGGTAGTAGAGGAAATTAATGGACGTAGAACAGGAAAGCGTGAACATGAATATGAAGTTATCTGGGAAGGAATTGGACGGGAAAATAGCTGGCATACACGTACTGAACTACTACAGATGGGCTACAAAAAGTTGTTAGATGAAAAGGACGAGCAAATCGCGATGGAATCGATGTTAGGACAACGTAAACTTACCACGGGTGAGATTCAAAAGCATTTTGACGGCTTCGATTTAGAACCACAGTTCGCTCAACATACACGCATGGGTGCCTTATCTGGTGGTCAAAAGGTAAAGGTGGTTTTAGGTGCTGGGTTATGGAATCTTCCTCACCTGGTCATTTTGGATGAACCTACTAACTTTTTGGATCGTGATTCACTCGGGGCACTTGCATGTGCAATCAAAGAATTCAAGGGTGGCATTTTTATGATTTCACACAATTCTGAATTTTATGAGGCACTGTGTCCTGAAAAATGGATTTTAGAGTCTGGACGCTTGACTGTAATGGGTGCAGAATGGATGGAAGAAGTCGAAAAGGCACGTAAGAAAGCGGAAAAATTGGCAAAACGAAGTTTAAACCTGGATAAACATAATGAAGATGAAACGAAGGACGCTCTCGGAAACACTATTCAAAAAGTTGCTAGTGTTGACCCCAAAGAACTTTCACGTGCAGATAAGAAGAAGCTAATGAAACAGCGTAAAGATATGATTAAAAACGGCGAGGATACGTATGATATTGATGTTTTACTTGGACTTGAGTAAGCTCACGAAAAGTATATATGAATGTGAAATAGGACAAAATATAATAAAAAGGTATAAATGTTTTTTATTATATAGACCAGCGTGATGAATAAAGATGAATTGATGAAAGAAGTGTCTGGTGAAAATTCGACAATAATGGATTTAACTAAAAAATTGATTCCAGAGAATAAAAAAGTAAATGGTGATACATATATTATGCAATGTGTGACAAAATGTTATAAATATATTGATTTGTTCTGTGGATTAGGTGCATTCCATACAGCATTTCATAGAACAAATATGGCTCAAAATAATATAAAATATACTTGTGTTTTGGCTTGCGATATTGATGAAGGTGCGAGAAAACTATATCATGAAAATTATGGAATAATGCCAGAAGGAGATATTAATGAAATTGATATAGATGGTATTCCTGACTTTGACATATTATGTGCTGGTTTTCCATGTCAACCTTTTAGTATAGCAGGTAATCAAAAGGGATTCCAAGATACAAAACGAGGTAATTTATTCTATAAAATCTTAGAAATAATTGATAAGAAACAGCCATCATCTTTGATACTTGAAAATGTTAAAAATCTTCATTCTATTCATGGCGGAGAAACATTCAGAGTTATTAAGGGTGAATTAGAAAAGCGAGGATACATTGTTAGTTATAAAGTAATAGACTCACGATACTACAATTCGCCACAATCAAGACAACGTATTTATCTTATCTGCAATCAAAATAAAGAATACATTTTCAAAGAAATTCTTAATCCAATTGTTCCTGTATCAACTATTATAGATTCAAATAATAATGATTCTTTTGATTATACACTAAAATATCATTTAAAAAAATGTGATGGAAAAAGTATGATGAAGTACAAATTAGTAAATAAGACCTCAGGAAAAGGTGGAAGACAAGGTGAACGCATATATGACATCACAAAATGTGGACCAACAATATGTGCTTCCTCTGGTGGACCCGGTGCAAAAACAGGTTTATATGATGTCAATGGAATAATCCGGACATTAAATGTGTCTGAAACATTAAAAATGTTTGGATTTGATTCAACATATAAATTCGAGTCGCTAGGAAATAAAAAGAAGATGTTGTTTTACCTAGGAAATTCTATAGTTGTTAATGTTTTAGAAGAACTTATATCTCAACTACACCTCATGTTGTAGATGATCAACATGTTTCATTATTTTGCTGATAACAATTTTAAATTGTAGCTGATTACTGCTTTTTTTCCCACCATCGCCTCCTTTTCTTTGAATAGACAAAACATTGTCATCACCTAATGTAATGACTGATTTGCCTTTTGTAATTTTAAAATCTAACTTGTCTAAATAACGAATTATATCTTCCACTTTGAATAATACAATTCTTATTCTTTCCTTTTTATCAGTATATTCAACGCCAAATAAATATTTTGGTCTATCAATTTCTACAACAGTTCCAAGAAAAGCATACTGTAATATCCTTCTTCTACTCGTATTTAACGACATAAGGAAATTATCTAATGTTTCTAATGGATAATTAGATTCGCATAGTTTTTTTACTGGTTTGTCTTTGTCTACATGTGTCCCATTGGGTAGGAGCGGGATTTCACATAATCCTTTGAGTATGCTTGATACATCATTTAGCTCAGGTATGGATTCAATTAGAGTATCGACCCAATGTCTATCTAATTGTTGAAATACACCATTTTTGAATTTTTTCACTTGACCGCTTAATTTTGTATCAGTCGTCTGTATATCACATTTACTGTTTCCTAATATCCTTGACCATTCCTCATAATCTACTCCTAGTATAGATGAGAATTTATTTTTGACTGTATCATTTTTCAAATCTTCACATACTAATAGTTCCTCTAGATACCCATTCTTTGCTGTTTCGCTGTTTTTATACGACAAAACGAGTTTTTTCAATTCTTCTATCTCCTTACATTTCTTTTCCACCTCTTTTTCAAGAGTTTCCCTTCGTTTCTTTTCATCACGATAAAGTTCTTCGTAAGAGATATTCGTTTCATTTTTTGATGATGTTTCCATAATGAAAATAATATATATTATATATTGCGTTCATTTACAAATCAATTTATTAGTGGATTGACGTACCCTACTCGATTTTGACAATTCCAAGAAGTAGTTGCAAATTCAAAAATGATGCAAAACTAATCCATATAGCATATGGTATGTACATCCATACATACTTCCAAGATGCGGGGTTTCGCCAAAAACGTACTAAGCGGTACATCGAAAAGCCTACCAGTGACATCATGCTTGCAAACCCAGTAAAATATTGTGATGGTGTTCGCCCCGAAATCTCAGGCTTATACCGGAAATTCCATAACCACAATCCCTGTAGTGAACTTTCTATTAATGTATCACGTGCAATGATAGATTTGAATGATGATGTTAGAGTTGTTGAAACTTGAAGTATATTCCAATTCATAGAAAAAAGTAAAGTATATAGTAGAGGCCACACAATAGCAAATATATATCCTGGCGGTTGCCATGCTGCCTTTGGTTCAAATTCGTCAAATTTTGTTAGTCCTGATGTAGTGAAAGGGGCGGAGACAATGAATGGAGAAGCACTAATGAGTGCATTTTTTAACATTATACTAGAGATTGGGAACAACATGTGTATTATAGTGACACACTATTTATTTCTTATTTCTATTTCGTAAATGATATAATATAAAAATACATAGAGCTAGTATATTGATGTTTAGTTGTTTAGCCTTTCTTTTGTGGTTGCCTTATATTTCCACATTTTTTCACGCACAAAAGCCCTTTCCATACAGACCTTATCGTACCAGCCTTTGTATGAAGATGTCTCGTGGGAAAACAAGTTTGAATATAAACCATTCCAAAACGGTCGATTTTGGAAAATACATACCAACATTCAACCAACAACAGTATATCAATACACTATTAAATAAAAATACAAATATGATTTTAGGAATCGGACCAGCCGGAACGGGTAAAACACTATTTGCTTGTCTTTGTGCTGCAAATGCGTATGAGAGTGAACAAGTAGAGAAAATAATCATAACACGACCGATTGTGCCTGTCGAGGAAGAGATCGGCTATCTTCCTGGCTCTATGGATGATAAAATGAACCCTTGGATAGAACCTATGATGGATGTATTTCGTATATATTTTGGGACAAAGCAAGCGGAATCTTTGCGTAAAAGAAATATCATTGAAATTTGTCCGATTGGGTATATGCGTGGTCGAACATTTCATAATGCGTATGTAATTGCAGATGAAATGCAAAATTCTTCACCAAAGCAAATGTTCATGGTTGCTACACGCATGGGGAATGATAGTAAGCTCATCGTGAATGGTGATTTAGAACAATCTGATTTACCGTACGGAACGGTTTCTGGTTTAGAAGAGTTTCAGAATAAATTTGTTCATCATTATGATACGCTGAAAAGTGCGGAGAAACGTCATTCTAAGATAAAACTTGTCAATTTGAATGAAAGTGACATTAAACGAAGTGCATTGACACAAAGTGTTGTTGAATTGTACCATACTGATTCTAATCGCAATTCTGATGGCAAACAAGTAATCCCATCAGTTGGTATTTCAAAAAATTCTAATTCTACAGTTCAACTACGTCCTAACATGCGAGTACACGATACAAGTGGTGATGCAGCAATGATTCCAAAGAACCAAATGAGATGAAGAAGGCGAAGAAGGTGATGTGAATGAACTAAATCATTTATGAAATTTCCCTTCTAACGACTTGTGAACGAAAAGTTTCTCTGTCTGATGAACATCGCTCTTGGATTTAAAACGTGTCAACTTTGATTGTGCAACAGACCGATGACTTTGTTTTTCCCAAATACAAATGAAGTCGTCTGGTGCAGAAACTTCTGATATAAATACGTAATTGTTTTTACTCCATTTTCTCATGACCTCCCAAAAAGCATTATTGTCGAATATATCATACTCTTTTGTTCCTGTGCGATATTTGATAGGAAATTTGCTATTCTCATAGGGTGGGTCGCAATAAATTAATTTTTTTTGCGGTTTCCACTTTTCATACGATTTCAGAAAGAATTTTGCACTTTCAATGAGTGGCTGCTTTTTACGGATAGAATTTGTAGCTGCTTGAAGGTAATCTTCCTTTTTTCCGTTTGTGTAATTAGGAGCATATGAACCATAGTATCGTCCACCAAATGCAAGTCCGAAACCGATGAATGCCTTTAGTGCACTTGTTCCTGGAGAATTTTTAATCTCTAAATATCGTTGTTCTGTCATGGATGTTGGTGGGGTAAAAACATTTGCTTGTACATCTTTCCATAATTGTATTAGGTCAGGATGAATATCTGAAGCAGAACACTTGTATTCATCTGTCATATGAATGAAAACACCAAGAGCCCCACAGAATGGTTCTAAGTACCCATTCACCATGGAAGGGGGCACAAGTTCTTTCATAGCCTTTGCTATGTGTTTCCCAAGTTTTTGTTTTCCTCCCAGATATTTCATATGTTATATAATACACATATATTTCATAAATCAATTTTGTCGGCTCATGATTCACATTTGTACGTCAATAATTAAGGCATATTAATTATTGAATGGAATGAAGTAATTTTATACCATTTATCGTGATAAACTTATGGGGTTTTATAAATACAATTATATAAAAAATTGATATACAGATAATTTGTTAGTGTATTGTATTACCATGAGTGAAAGTTCTCGGCATTTAGAACGATTCCTACAACAACATATATGTAATGAAAATCAGACTCACACAAAAATACCAAATAAATCCAAACACGTCCCGGGTGGCAAGTTCCATATTCCAAATGATGAATTATCAGAGTTCTATAAATTATATTACAATGCTGTTTTCCGAGATAGCCGTGAATATCATATAACAGAATTACAGCACAGAGATAAAGAATATGCCCCCATTCTCATAGACTTGGACCTAAAATACTCGCATGATGTAGATGTCCGAAAACACGAAGATAGCGACATTTATGCCATAATTGACGTATATTTGACTGCTTTAAAAGAATTGCTCATATTTGATACCCAGTCGTTCAATATATTTGTTTTCCAGAAGCCAAATGTCAACCGACTAGATGATGGGTCATACACTAAAGACGGTATACATATAGTCATTGGTATAGGCATGGATCACACAACACAGTCAATATTACGTGATAAAGTGATTAGAGCTATAGACGATTACATCGATTTGCCAATCGTGAATGACTGGGAACAAGTCGTTGACTCAACCATATCGAAAGGATCTACTGGATGGCAATTGTATGGCTCAAATAAACCAGACCATGAACGATACCTCTTGTATAAATGGTTCGAAGTTGCGTATAATATGAAAGACTGTGAATTTGAATACGAACCCGACGGATATGAAGGCGATTCATTCCCTTTACGAGAGCGATTTGAAGAATTGTGTGCCCGCTACGACAAAAACCCCACGTTCGATTTGAAAGAGGAAGCCGTCACTTTATATGAAAATAGATTGAAAGCTTCATCAAAACCGAAGGGTATGAAAAGATCAAAGGCTGTTCGAAGTGCACGTTCAAGGAATGGAACTGATTTAATAACACCCGACCAATTGCAAACGGAACGTGAATTAGATCATGCTATTCAAGAACTGTTCGACGATTTACCTATCTATGAATATGTTTTGAAAGAGACTCATAAGTATGTTCTAATTTTACCTGATAAATACTATACAGACCGAAATGAATGGATGTGTGTTGGTTGGGCTCTTCGTAATACCAGTAATTTATTATTCATGACATGGGTCAAATTCAGCAGTCAGTGGAATAAGTTTTCATATGACGATGTATCGACTTTATATGATATATGGACGAACATGGAGACAGGTGAGCGATGTTATACACATCTTAGTATCATGCATTGGGCACGTGATTATTGGAATGGTCGCCAGGACATTGAGCCCGGTGAGAATAAGTACCAATTGATTTACAATGAGTCGCTTGAATGCTATATAGAAGAATCAATAAGAGAACCGAATGACTACAACGTGGCCCAAGTGTGTAAACAAATGTTCAAGAGTAAGTATGTGTGTGCTCAGATTAAAACAAACGAGTGGTATGCATTCATCAAACATCGTTGGAAAATGATGGATAATGCCTATTTATTAGGATTAGCGATTTCTCAAGAGCTTTATCAAGAATACAACAAAATACAGAATAATTGTATAGAAAAAATGTCATTATTACAGGACACAAATCCAGATGTATACAACCGTGAGTCCAAAAAAGCAATGGTGCTCATCAAGATAACGCAAATGTTGAAAAATACGGATCAGAAGAGTAGAATCATAAAGCAGGCGCGAGAGTTGTTCTATGACGAGTCTTTTAAAATGAATGCCGATTCGAACCCTTACTTACTTGGATTTACAAATGGGGTTGTTGATTTTGAAAGGTGCGAATTTCGTAAAGGGCATAGTAAAGATTATATCACCATGAGCACTCGCAACAAATACATTCCTACTGAGAAACTTGACCCAACCATCGTGTCTCAAATCAATGATTTCATGGATAAGCTTTTCCCCAATAAACAATTACTATCTTACATGTGGGACGTACTCTCGGCATCTTTAATGGGCACAAACAAGAATCAAACCTTCAATAATTTCCTTGGTAAGGGTAGCAACGGTAAATCGATTTTGATGAAGCTAATGGAATTGTGTATGGGTGATTACTTTGGAATTTTACCGATCGGTATTTTGACAGGGAAACGGTCCACTGCAGGTAGTGCTTCACCGGAATTAGCAGCTTTGCGCGGAAAACGTATTGCATTGGTGAACGAACCGAGTGATTCGGACAATAGAATTGGCGACAATACAATCAATGAAGGCGTAATGAAAGAACTCACTGGTGGCGATACGATTAATCCTCGTGCCCTCTATAAAGAAAATGAATCTTATACGCCTCAATTCACCCTATTGGTTGCAACAAATTCACTCTTCAATATCAACGCCACTGATGATGGCACATGGAGAAGAATCAGGGTTGTTAATTTCGAATCAAAGTTTGTAGATAAGATAAACCCCAATGACAAGGAGAACAAATATCAGTATTTGAAAGATAGAGAACTCGAAGACAAACTAAAGCTCTGGAAAGAAGCATTCATCTCTATGCTTGTAGAACGTGCATTTAAAAACAAAGGACTTGTCGTTGATTGTTCTCATGTTCTGAGTGCCAAAGATGAATATCGTATGACACAAGACCATATCATGGATTTCATAAACAATAAATTGGTGGTAGAGGACAATGCCTATGTCAAGAAACGAGAACTGAAAGACGAATATGAAGATTGGTATAAGCTCAACTACGATAAAAAAATGTCAGGAACCAAAAAACTATATGATCAAATGGATAAGCATTTTGGCAAGCCGGTTGGCGGTAAATGGATGAATGTGTCAATCATGCATGACAATGACGAAGAATATCAAGATCCTTTGTAGGCTAATGAGGAGAGATCATCAATGTAATAAAGTTATCCAATAACTCTTTTTTTTTGGCTATATGTATCTATGATTTTAGAATTTGTATGTTTAGGTGCATATTGGGGAATGATGACCGTCCTTGTAAAAGTGTTCGAAACAATGGATCATAGCACTTTTCATGATGATTACCAATTAACACCTGTGTATTCTTTATTCATATGAAACTGATTATCTTCATGATATTGAATCATCATATCATGAACATAGCTACAGTTGCAAAACTGCAAATTATATTATCATGCACCACCATATACATCTCTGGATAATTTGTTCTCTAAAAATCCTAAAAAATACGAAAACCAACCTACAAGATAATACTGTAGGAAAAAAGGGAAACAGAGAAATAACACCAATAATAGTGTGGTATTCTGGTTGTAATAAAGTCTCTTTTTCACCAACACAGCAATGAATCCAGATAAACATATCATGTATAATATCTGAAACACACGCACACGTGAATTCATTACTTGCAATGATTGTTTTTGATAGAAACTTTTTCTCTTATACAAATTATCAATTTGCTCCTCATTTTCAAATTCCTCGCGTAAAGATTTCGAATTTTCATCTAACATATCTAAATACAGTTTTTTATAATCCGTGTGTTCTTTCAAATGTTTATTGTAATGCATTGCATTTCTATCTAATGATGCAAATGATTTTGTCATTCGATTCAGTTTCTGATCCATTGCACTCTTTGATTTTGATTGACTGTCTAATCGGGATTCTACAGAGCTTTCGAATTGTTTCATATACGCACGGTCATTCGCTAACTTCACTTTTTCATTTTCAAGCTTTGTCAATATTCCATCACTTCTTAAATTTATTCTTTTATCAAGCAAATCTAATAAATTGCTATTGCTCATTTATATATATATATATTAACATCATTATTCTGCACAGATTTGTTATTTTGATTTACTCATTCTTTTCAGACTGATTAAATGTCCATTGATACTCATTGTAATTCAAAGGATTGCGACGTAAAATATCAATATATAAATGAATCAAGTAAGCAATGGCACTTGCGAGGTAAATTGGCATTACAAAGTTTCCTAACTCACGAGATAACCATCCTAAATTCATCAAGAATTGTAAAATGAAAAATACCACTACGAAAACAACAAGCATTTGCATAACATATGTCATTGCCTTGTACTTATGTGCGAAATACATATTATTTTTGATCAAGCGCTTTTTACTTATTTCTTTGTCTTCTAGATTATCAATTTCTTTGCGGATTCGGGCATGCGTACTTTTTTCTAATTCCCCCACACTTTTGATTTGTTCCTCTAGTAAGGTAATATCGCTATCATATGTATCCACTACACACTCTAATTTAGGTATAAAGTCGTGAACAAGCTTTTGCATCTCTTGCATAGCAGTTGAGTCTGCATCACTGACTGAAATATTCTGTCTTGCTTTATTTGCACCTATGAACTTGTCTAAACGGTAAAGACCGGATGCTAAACGTCCAATATCTCCTTTTAATACTTCGGTAGATACTTCTGAACATTTCGGAATCGCTTCATTTGTTTCAAATCCTTCATTTGCATGTGATTGAAATCGCACGACACCATAGAAACCAACCAATATCATGATAAATATAATAGAGCCTTTGCGTAACATATATACATATGAAAAGAAATTAACTTTCATATATATGTGTATAATATTGAACATTGTACATTAGATTAGTAGTACATAATAATGTAGTTATGTCCATGTATTTGTATTTATCTTACCAAGTCATTACCAACAATAACTGCTAATACTGCCATTATACCCCATCCGATAAATCTCACATTTTCTCGTTCTATTTCAAAATTGACATTTTTATTCATTTGTTCTCGTGTGATTTCTATTTTATTCATTTTTTCATATTTATTGTCTATTTCTTTGACAGAGAATGGCTCTAAAATATTACGGTCTACATCTGCGCGAGCACTAAATGACTTGAATAACTTGCTATTTTTTTTCATATCATCAACCCTTAAATTCACTATTTTTTCATTCACTCCACGAATCACCTCACGATTTTGCTTTGTTTTTGTATTATTACCTACAATACGATTATCTTGAATGGCGTCTATACAATCGAAATCGTTCTCAGATGCACATCCATGATTTCCACGCAAATTTCGATTCATTTTACGCATATTGCCATCTCCATTCTCTCTCGATAACTTCTTCCATTCGTCGTTTGAAATATTTTCAGGTGCATACTCAAGGGATTTATTGAGTGATTGATGATTGAACACCTGTCGGTCCCTGAGAAACGTTTGCGTATTCGTTTGTACATATGGATTCGATAACGTATTTAATTTCTCATTTCCTAACACACATTCTTGAGTATCTTTATTGTATGCAAATCCGCCACATGTGGAATAACTATTACAAACATTTTGACATTCTTCTATCGTTCCTTCTTTCTTCACCGGACCGTCTGTTGTTTCGTCAAACAAATAGTTATCTTTGAATGTGACGTCCTCATACTTATACGGTTTGTATGTGTCAAGAAAACTCATATCGCCGTCATTGTAAATGTATATTTCATTCTGTCGGTTTACGTAACCGACTTCTCCTACATGTTCCTTTGTCTTCGGAAATGGACGCTTTTGATATACTTCAAGTCCCTCCTTTGTGATTGGTGTCAATGCTATCGGTGTGAAATTTGGGTTCGTTGTCACATTTGTCGCACTCGTAAAGCCTTCTGTCTTCTTTTCAGATACTAATGTGCTTCCATAGAGCTTACATAAAGGATTTTTCGGGTCAGTATCATCATACGCTATGCTATCACACTGTTCACCAAGTATATCACATTCTTTAATGCAATCCATACGGGATATACCATAGCGGGTTCCATCCTGTAATTCCTTTGCATTGTTTTTTGCATCCTTAAATTGTTTGTAGACAACATTATCTAAAGTATATACCGCAATAGAACCTATACCACCAAGAAAAACATCTTTGTCGGTTCTTAGAGCACATGCCGTAGCTATTTTCTCGATACGTAAGGTTTTGTCACCTGGAGCAATCAACCGAAATTTTCCGTTATCAGAAGCAATATATTCTCCTGGTGCAAGTGTATCTCCAGTCAATAGATAATTACGACCAAATTTACGATTCATAGCCCATTCCTTGTTTATCGTCGCACCCGAACCATTGACTCGTGTACGCCAATATTTGGTTCCGGGCATTAAATTTCTAAATAACCACCTCCAAATACGACTATTTGACTTTAATATTTTGGGAAGACGTCTTCTGTTCAATGGTCCATATTCTTCTATTTTTAAAGGACGACGCACAATTAATTCTCCAGAATCCAATATCGCAATGTTGATCGTATCATAATTATATCCATTTGTGCGAATGGAACCATCATTACCATGATCAAAATTTACGTATTTTTCAAACATGACGTTTATGTCGATAGGGGCTGAAGACCAAACTTCTACTACATTTCCGTCCTGATTTGTCTCACTCAGACTATCAAACACGACGCATTGATCTTTCTCAGTTTGTATATTTTGTGTGATACCAAAGTATGGTTTCTCCATATGCTTTGCAGCATACTCGCATTTCTCAAAGGTATTAATGTTATCATCTAAAACATTCGCGCCTGTGGGAATGAAATTATAACAACCCATATGAACAGACTCTCCACCAAAGTTATCGGGTAACTGTTTGATGAAGTTTTTATTTGCATTCTCTTCAGGAATTCTATCACGGTCCTGACTTATTAAGTCGTCTTTAATTCGTATATTATTATATAACTCATCTTGTGTATTATCACGTAATTCTTTCAGTGTAGCTATCGATTGTTGATTATGATTTTTATCCTTCATATAATAATATTGAGAAAACCTTTTCACGGTCTAGATTTAATTACGATACGCACGAATACCTGCAATAATAACGACAATTAAGGCCAAATGTGCTGAAGTATACATGAAACTATAGCGGTCATATTCGCTTTGGGTTCGTTCTATCTTCTCTTCTAATTCTATTTTATCCCGGCGTTGCTTGTCTAATTTTTCTAAATATTGATTTCCTTCATGAATTAAATTTGTGAATTCATGTTGTTTCGATTTAATATCATTTAATCTTTTGCACGCGTCAGGTTGAATTGATAAATCACAACTGCGAAACATATATATATTAGATATAATAATTGCTTTTATAAAAATATATGTGCTGATATTATAACAATGATTTCGGATACAAGTTCTAATCTGGATGTCCAAGGAAATCACACGCTGAACACCGATGATGTTTTTACCATATCAGTATCTAATCCCAATTTTGGTGAAATTGGTAATATTAATGTAGATAATACAACTGATACTCAAGATGTCGCTGCCCTAGAGCAAGTAATAATTCAAGATATTTGCGGTGGTGATGGAATCACGTTAAATGAAAAAAATGATGTTCCCATTTTCAGACTGGATATAGACCAAGATGGACAAATAACTGTGAATGATTTGATTTCCTTACAGCAAAATATTTGTGGGGAGTTGTCTATTGCTTCTATTGATGATATATCTCAGAATCGTACGGTTGTTAATATTGATTCTACTGCAAGTTATATTGCACCCCTGTATCAATCTCTTGAAAGCTCATCTGCAACCCCTGTAGAATTATTCACTGATGTAAGTGGAAACAAGAATTTACGTATATATACATACCTTGAAAACCATAATTCTCCTGTATTCCATCGAGAGAAAGAAGCATATCTTTACTTTGATTTGAGTAATAACGAGCAAATATCAAAGTTGGAAATGAAACGTATGTATACAAATAATGAAAGAGAGTTTGGTGATAAGATATTTTATCAAATTACACACAATACTCCAACCTTCACGGATAATGATGAGAATACTAGAGATAACTTAAAATGGAGTGAATCCAATAACAACACAATATTTGGAAATGATGATAATGACAAAACATATTACATAACAAACAATATTGTTTCGGATTTGTCTTCAAATAATGCGAACTTGCTTCGGAAACGAACTGGTGATGAACAAATTATTCCTTTGACGGGAACAAATACTGTTGATTCTATTGAATACCAGAACAGCCCCCGCACCAGATATTTTATGCGTTTTTGGATGGATGCTTCTGGTTCTAGCAATTCTCCTAATTTTGAGTCTAGTATTGGTCACTTATTTGCGTACTTTGAAGTGATTGCTACAGTTACTCCTCAAGTAGTTCCTGAACTCACAATATCTGCCACCAATGCCGATGGCGATTCTGTTAATTCTTCCGCTAGAACGAATGATATTTCATTAAATTTGTTTTTTGATGTTTCTTCCAATGACCCATCTTTTGATTTATCGAGCGACGAATATTACGTCAACGAAAAACTAGTTGAAAACGATATATCGGCAGTTGTATACGGAAAGCCATTGAACGGTGAGTATGATATATACGATTTACCATTTGAATATTTTGGTGATCTTAGCGGATTTGAATATGATGAAGCAACGCGTCAATACAATGCAATATTCACTGTTTCAGGAGACTATGATATTAGTTTTGAGTTCTTGGTTCCACGCCCTACAGGTGTAGAAGGACACAGAAATGTATCTGATAATAAAAATAAAGAGTCAGATGTGTTTGTGTGGCGATGCGACAGACAGCCTCCCTTTTTATTAGATCTATCATCATCACTCAACATATTTCCAAATCCTGCTATTCCTAATAAATCGGGTGATATTTCTATCAACTTGGAATTTGAATTCTCTGAAGATGTGAGTGCTTCAACTGATAATGCTTTTTATTGGCAAACTGATATTTGCGTGAATAATGTAATAAATTCATCGTTCATTTTGAATAACTATACAGATTCGTCGCGTTTTCCAGTATACACGTTGAATTATAATTCGCAGCAAGAGCCTGGTACAACACAACTTTATAAATTCCAATGTCCACCTGATAAATTCAGTGATGCTGTTGGTAATATGAATGTAGTCCAATGGACGGACTTTGATAGACAGGTATACGGTGATGCA
>Ga0206131_10002314_pt1 | contig 23299 bp, 28 predicted proteins | sample Helgoland_Spring_FD_148636 | JGI IMG/M metagenome (GOLD analysis project Ga0206131, IMG submission 148636) | Pelagic subsurface seawater microbial communities from Kabeltonne, Helgoland, North Sea - Helgoland_Spring_Bloom_20160517_1 | ecosystem: Environmental > Aquatic > Marine > Epipelagic ...
ATATGTCTATGGAATTAAACTCTATGGATGTTTGTAATGCACCACCTCCTTTATACCCTGGTTGTTTAGACCCTTTAGCGGATAATTACAACGAAACTGCGGATTACGATGACGAAAGTTGTGAATATACAGTAACACCTGTGTTAGGGTGTCAAGACCCTATCGCATGTAATTATAATGTATCTGCAACCGAAAATTACGGATGTATATACTGCGACACTCCAAACGGGGAGGAGTTATGTAACCAATATCACGGTGTGGGAAGTAATTATTGGGATTTTTATTTTAATGCTTTTGATTGTGAAGATGAGGTGATATATACTCCTGACGCAACACCTAGTGTGAGTTTCATTTCCTCAACGTGTTTTAATAATACTCCAACAAACATGGGTAGTATTATTGTAAGTAATCCTAATTTAAACTCGAACGACACACTTTTTGTATATTGTGTTGAAGTACCTGAATTAGGTTTAGATAGTTGTTTAAACGGTTATGAGAATGGGGTAGATTGGATTGAACCAGGTGGTGGACAAATAATATGGAGTAATGTTGTTATACCCCCATTTATTCCCCAAATTACAATAAACGTATATTACGCAGAAGATGAGATTGATGAGTTAGATACCAATAACACATTTGTTTATAATAATACCACCCCAACGGATATTATATGTTCTGTTTTAGGTTGTACGGACCCATTAGCTGAAAATTACGACTCGGAGGCTAATGAAGATGATGGTAGTTGTGAATATATAGTCGATTTATCTTTAGATAGTTTAACCATAAATGAGTATTGTGATGGTTTTACACCCTACTGGGTACCAACCATACATTTAAATAATTTAAGTAACCCTGCAATAACAGAGTATTGTATTAAAATACAAGTTTTAGGTCAGACAAACGATACCATATGCTTTAATGCTATGGGTAACACAATAAATTCATTCGGTGAAATAGATATCGAGTGGCCCAACCCCATATACTCATATGGTGCGGTCAGTGTTCACGTTTTAGATATTAATGGTGAGAGTCCTAACTCATGGGAAGATTTCGGAGAAGATGATAATATTAGTAATAATACGCTTGTTCTTACAATCGTAGGTTCCGGAATTAATTGTGACGTTGCAGGGTGTATCGACGATACTGCTAATAACTACAACCCTAACGCAAATGTAGATGATGGCAGTTGTACTTACGATATATTCGGATGTACCGATGAAAGTGCTAATAATTACAATCCCGATGCGAATTTAGATGATGGTAGTTGTACTTACGATGTTTTAGGGTGTACGGATATTTTAGCAATTAATTACAACCCATTAGCAAACATAGATGATGGTAGTTGTATTGACCCTATTGTGGGTTGTATGATTCCTGACGCTTTAAATTATAACCCTTTAGCTAACATAACATGTGAACCTATTATTGAATGTTGTATTTTCGCAATTTATGGATGTACGGATGAAAATGCTAATAATTTTAATCCTGAGGCTAATAGTGACGATGGTAGTTGTACTTATGACGTATTTGGGTGTACAGACTCTACGGCTAATAACTATGATTCTGATGCTAACGTAGACGATGGTAGTTGTACTTATGATGTATTTGGGTGTACAGACTCTACGGCTAATAACTATGATTCTGATGCTAACGTAGACGATGGTAGTTGTACTTATGACGTGTATGGGTGTACTGATTTAACTGCTAACAATTATAATATGTTCGCAAATGTGAATGATGGGTCATGTGAATATGACGTGTTTGGATGTACTAACATGGACGCATTAAATTATAATTTTGAAGCGACGATAGAAGATGGTACTTGTATTTTTCCTAGTCCTTGTGATGAATTCGATGGTCAGGCATTTGCACCTAACGCATTTAGTCCTAATAATGATGGTTTAAACGATTCTTGGGGGGTAATAACCGACGAAGAGTGTTGGAACACATGGGAAGTGATTATTTTCAATAGGTGGGGTCAGGTGGTGTTTAAAATCGATAATCCTAATGGAAGATGGGATGGAAGTTTTAATAATGGTGGGTATTACGTACAAGACGGAGTTTACGCCTACACAATTAGAGCAGTGGCATGGAATTTGGAGGTCTTGGAAACAAGTGGATATATAACTGTTCTCAGGTAAACAATCGATTAAGTAAAGGAGTGACCTTAGGGTCACTTTTTTATGCAAGAAAAAAGGACTGACACCGTCAGTCCTTTTCGTAGATTTAATTTTACCCCCTTTTTTTAAAAGTTTATGAGAAGACTTTATCTCTAATGCCTCTCAATTGCGAGTCCATATTTGACTCAATGGAATCCAATAAGGATTCCAACGCCGTTGTAAACTTATCTTCGATATCTCTTTTAAAAGTATCATTATCGATTTGTCTCATCACAATCTCTTTTGTCGTATCTGTAAGTCCTTCTAAGTATTTTTCTTCAAATTCTCTTGTGAATACATCGGCGATACTTCTCGGTAAGAATCTCTTATCCGTAAATATTTTAGCAAATTCCTCTTCTTCAAGTTCTGATATTGTCTGAGCTAATACATCCTTTTCAAAACCATCCATATTAAGTTTACCTTCTAAGAAAGATAATAACCTACCTTTTAACGTATCTATAACTTTAGAATCATCATCACCCATAAGACCTTTAAGTGTCATAATTAAATCTTCATTAATTACGGATTCACTAATACCCATTTTTATCAAATGGTTAGTCTCTATAAATAGTTTATTAAAAAATTTGGTGGTATGAATTTTAGAGTTAAAATTAACAGACTCAGATATAATACCTATTCTTCCTTTAACAATTTTAGATTCAGTAAGACTATTTAGTTTTTTAGTTTCTAATTCTGTTAGATTCTTTTTAACTATGTGTTTTAGACTCATTTTCTTTTGGGTTTCCACGCATTTATTGATTCTGTGAATTCCTTACTATTAACTCTCACTCTTTCATAAATATCTGCGTTTTCAGGTTTTTTAAGTTTAAAACCCTTTTTTTTTAAATTTTCTAAAAATTCCTTCTGATGCTTCGTGAACTCGTTTGTAAGACCTTCACCATCTAGTAATGACTGTAAACCTTTCTTTTCTTTACTCTTCATTACCTCTTCAAAAGGCTCTTCTTTTTTCATCGATTGATTATGTGTATTGACATAACTATCTATTTGTATTTCCTCCTTTTCTTTCCCCTCAAATTCAACTTCAGGTATCTTATCACCTCCAACTATCTTAAAGTCTCTATAATCAGGCCCATCATTATTAATAACGGTAAAGTATATTATACCACCATCTAATAACTTACCTAGCCCATTCATCTGAGAATTAAAAGGAAGTTCAATATTTGCATTATTATAATAAGAACCCAACCGAACGACAGGTTCTCCTGTTTTTTTATCTTCACCTTTAGCAACTACTACAGACCTAATAAATGCAATATCTTCAGGATATTTTTTCATTAAATCCATAAATTCTTTATTTATTTCTTCTCGGTCTTTGTCTGTGAAAACTACTTTTTGTTTTCCTTTATCGTTAGCACTATAAAAATTAAACTCTTTTAACTTTTCATCTATTTTTTCTGGTATTGAATTTTCCATTTCACTTTCTTTTAATACGTCTTTTAACCCTTCATTAACTTTATTTGTACACCAATTAGAATTTGAAAATTCTTGCCATGAACCACTACTCGGTGGGTCTATAAATCCCCATTTTCCACCTCTTTCTTCTATCGGTATCGGTACATTTTTTCTACCTGTTTGTGAATCAGCAAAAAAGACAACTCTCTCATCTTCGTATTGACTGTTTGGTTCTCTTTGAATGAATATTAAAGGCCAAACTCTTCCACAAGGTATACCTTTCAAGTAATCTACTACATCTCTAAATTGTTGATTTACAGTTGAACTTACACCACTCTTACCTAAATTTAATTTTTCTTTTTTTAACTCTCTACCACTTTTTTGTCTTGCGGGTGGTGGTGTTCCGGTAGAAGGTGGTGGTGGTGTTGATGGTGTTCCGGTAGAAGGTGGTGGTGGTGTTGATGGGCAAGTAATTTCTTTACATAAAACACGACCTTTACCCATATCGGCGTGTTTACATTCAAAACACTCACTAGGGAATCTATTATTATCTTTTGCAATATATTCAGGAACACTATAACCCGCTTTTCTTAGTAAATCGTCGTTACCTGTAACTTTATCAATACTACCTATTACTCTACCCATTGTGTTAATTTTTTATAATTTTGAGTTTATTTGGTCTAATGTAAAAGTATGTACAACATTAAATGTATTATTATCTATAACATCAACGTTTGAACCGTCCGTTGGATAACTTAAACTGTATTCACTCTTTAAACCTCCCGTATTGTCAAATAAATCGGGTTGTAATTGTTGAATTACAGGTAATGTTTTGTCTTCGTTTTCTGGTTTTAGTTTGTTAATTCCTCCACCAACACTAACATTTATTTTATCTTTATACTCGTCTAATTTATCTTCACCGATAGCCATTAAACCAAATCCAGCATTAGCAATAAATTTAACAACACTAATCGCAAAACCACCACTAAGTATCGTAAAAATTATTGATTTTCTAACCCAACCGGGTAACGAACGCCACATGTTTTGTGACATCGCGAGTCTTAATGCTTTTAGCGCGTCTTTGTCTGTGACCGCAGCAGTCGGGTCCGCGGCGGTTCGTATAAGTTTATCAATCTCAGCATCAGTCATAGCCGCTAATTGTGCCGCTTCTTCACCTGATACTTTTGAAACCCTTCTTAAGTGGTCGTATAGCGTCTCCTTTTTTACCCAAAATGAACTCCAAAAACGTTTTAATGTATTTCTTTCATTTTGTGGTATATCAAGTTGGTTAATTGCCCCTTCTACTCTATCACCTTCAGAATCTAAAGTTCTAAGTAATTCGTCCAAGTCTTGATTTCTTATGATATTTTGACTTTGTGATTTTCTTTTAATTACTGAACTTTCGTCTTTAACCATATCTATAAATGATGTTTTTAATTCATCACCAGAATCAGGAAATGCACCATCCATATATTTTTTCATCGTACCGTCTATATCATTAAAATTATTGATATTATCTTCTAAATAAGTTGTTAACTTTGTTAGTGCCTCATCAACATCACTAGGTAATATTACTCTTAAGTCGGCCCTAAATACTTTCGCGGCATCATCATCGATAGCGTCCAAATCATTAATAAGTTTAAATAAACCTTCAGTATCACCATCAGGAACCTTACTCATCTTTCTTACTAAATCACCTACTTCGTCACCGAATTGTCTTACAAAATCATCTAATGAGTTTTTAGCTAATCTACCACCCATATTTGCAATAACTCTTAAATTAGGACTTTCGGTTAAAAGGTCAAAGTCGTCGAATGAAGACATAATTTCTTTCATTCTGTTTATTTCATTTAATATTTCTTTACGCATAATAATGTTTTATAGATAAATATTAGGTTTTTGTAAAAAAATGTAATATATTTGTCTTATGGAAAAATACTTTATCGAACAAGAAGTTATCGATATCAGAAATGGTGAGACTCACACAATTATCGATATGGAATATATTTGTGATATCAATTTGATTTATACCAAAACTACTTCAATCCCTTCTGATTATTTGATTGATTCAAATGAGTCACTTTGGTTTCAATTACTTGATAGAAAAAAAAGTGGTAGAAATGTTACGGAATGGCTTTTAAAAAATGGTTCATTAAAGGTTGATTTAGACCATAATTTTGATTTTGATACATTCTGTAAGGATTGTTTAAAAAAATAACCTGGTTAATTATCAGGTAATAAACTATCTAATATTTCATCTTGTTTTTCTGGAGAAACTACTTCTATGTTATTAACAGCTTCAGGATTTATATTTTTTACTACTGAAACATCTTCACCTCGTAACCAATTTATAAAGGCAGTTACACAGGTCAACACAAATTTATCGGGACGTCTCAACATGTCCATTACAGGTTTTAGTTGAGACATTGCAATTTTTTCTTTTTCTTTTAATTGTTCTTCAGGTTTTAACGATAATGTCCATAAATAATATAATTGTTCAAATGTCAATGGGGTTCCCGCAATGGTAATATAAAATTGTGCCATTCTTGGTAATCTTCGATATATTAACATCATATAATTCATAAAGTATTCGAATCCGTATTTTTTATATATTAATTTTATTGATTGACTAAGGGCGGATTTCCAATTTGCCCTCACTGCATCATCAATAAGTTTAGCGCCATCATCTGTTAATTGTTGTACACCATCTTTTATTATTGTTTTTCCTGGTTTAGTCAATTCTTTACCTAAACGAGCGACCTCAGGTCCTGGTATAAGTGCGAATGCTAATGCAATTGAAGCATCATAATTATTTCCCTCGTCTGCATATATTTTTGCATTGGTGACACCAAATCCCATAGATAATAGGTTACCAACTAAAGCAACTGGAGGTATTGGTATCATACCAATAACACCTGTTACAAGTTCCGCGGTCTCTAACCAATCATGTATAGTCCAATCCTTTAAAAACTCTAAAGGATTTGGTTGTCTATCTTTCCATTCTTTTAGGTCTTGATTATATATTTCAAATACTTTTTCTTTATATTCACCTTTTAAAAGTGTGAAAGGAGTCATTCCTACCTGACCAGTTTTTAAATCCTTATTAAGGTCAAGTATAGGTTGAATGGTTTCTTTGTAAAATTTTTTATATCTTGGAGAGTCATATGTTATATACCAGTGACCGTTTGGGTTCTTTGTATTACCGTTTTTATCAAGGTAGTAACCCTCCCCTCTTACGACAGTGGGTTCTGTGGGTTTTTCTTTTCCTTTATATAATATAGTTTCAGAAATAGACAAATCTTTTAAATAAGAGTCTATATCTCCATCATAATTATTATTAATTATTTTTTCTATAGGATTATAATTATAATTGTCGAAACGGTCTTGATAACCTTGTTGTTGATTTACAATGTTAGACAAATCATAGTCATTTGTTTGTTCTAACAAGGTTTTAGACCTATCGTAACTCATAAGTCTATTCATCTCTACTAACCGTTTTCTAATATTTTCCTCCATATTAAATAAATATTAAGTTAAAGTGTTTGCTTTACCTCTACTAAGACCTGATTCCCATTTACTGTTTTGGTCTATCATATTAGCCTTACCTCTATTTAAGTTAGAGTTCCACACATTAATAGTTAATTGATTTGATGGGCCACGAGTTAAACCTGTCTCCCATGTAGAAACATTGCTGTTTGTGGCACTAGAATCTCCTCCTGTAGCTTCTCCCCCACCTTCATCTTGTTCGTTAAACTCAGACTCAACATTACCATATATTTCGGGATACTTAAGACCAAACATTTTAAGTAATTCACCTGCCTTAGCATTAGCTTCATCCTCTATTTTACCACCAACATTTTGTATTTTACCTTCAAGTTCACCGTCTTCATTTTGATGATGATGAACCAATTCATGAGCGACCGACCTCATAACGTCTTGTAACGCCCTTTCTTTGGTATATACTGTAACTTCGGCATTCTCTATATCTGCATTTTCACCGTCTTCGTATCTATAAACCGCAGTTGTACCTACTTTGGATTTATCTTCCGTGTAATTAATACGAACTATATTTTTTATATTTAATTCTTTAACAATTAAATCAACAAACTTATCTAATAAATTTCTTTCATTATTATCAAATGATTCTTCACCCTCATTAATACTCATAAGGGTTTTTATTCTATTGATATCTTCGTTAAGTAAATTCATATTTAATAAATACTACGTTAGAAAGAACATGACGGAACTGTAATTTTTTTTCCACTTGTTTTATTGTTTATTTTTATTACTACAGATATTTCATGGGCACCACCTGTGGTGGGACCTAATTGTGATATAGTAATATCATAATTGTAAAAGAACAATAATTCTCCCGTATCTACACCCATATTTAATAATAAAGCGTCCCTATAAGAGTATCCATCTACAAGTCTTAACCCACCACCAAATAAGAACTTACCTTTTCTAATATTATTATTTAATGTTAGTTGTGTGAACTGACCTTGTCGTAGTATTGAAATTGATGGAGTGTAAGTCACATCTTCATATCTGTCGGTAGATTTATCTAACGGTATTATTACCCCTCCGTGAATATTATACTTTATAGGTAAGTAACTTTCTCCATATATTAAAGTTTGGTTTGGTTGATTTATATGTGAAGCACTAAAACCAGCAAACCACTTATCATTAAATAAAAGTATCCCTGTACCCACATCAAAATAATGAACTTTAAAATTATTTAAATAAGATTCACTTGTGTTATTAGTAAACGTGACACCGTTAAAAGAATCCTCAAAGAAGAGTTTTTTACTATCTATAAAATTTTGTTTGTAACTAAACTCCAAACCAAATTTAATATTTAAATTATTGGTTAGTTTTTGTTGATTACTATAATAGATATTAAATGAATTCAATGAATATATTCCATTGGCTGACCTATCATTCATCAGTAATATACCGAAACCGCTTTTCAAATCTCTAATATATTGTTCGTAAGTTACAACACTGGCTACATATTGACTACCTAATGATGGCCAATGATTTCTATATGTCATACTTATCTCAGGACACTTCCTTGACCCAGCAAATGCAGGGTTCAAGTACAAAACACTACTGTTTATTTGTGAAAATGAAACGTCTTGGGAAAAACAATTCATAATCAAACTTAAAAACCCAAAAATTAATAAAATCTTCTTAATCATAACTATAAATATGTCTATTTATTTGTAGATTAACTAAATATGGTTATATTTGTAATATGAAACATTACCTCACCCTTTTAACTTTAGTTTTACTCTTCTCAGGATGTTATCAATATGCGGAACATACCTACCCTACTATGGACGGAACATATATCCTTAGGAGTATTACCGTAAATAGTACTGATATATTAAATTCCGAACTTGTAGACGATGACCCTCTTTCATTAATTTATCCTAACCCTATCGGTCCTTTGGATTCTATGAAAGTTAATAAGAGTCGTATTAGTATCAGTGGTGACCGTTTATTTGCCGGATATTACTTAGAAAATGGAGGAGACCACTGGAGAGTAGAATATCCAGTTAATATTACCCAAGACTTCGTAACAGGTCGATGGGTTAATATGAATGTTTCTTATAATACCCCACAACTAAATACCTATCGTCATTATATAATTATAGAAGATGGTTTAGAATATCTAATTTTAGAGTGTCCAAAACAATACCCTGACGGTGTTGAAGGTAATGAATATAGTTATTCATTAACTTTTTATAGGGAAGGACCTTAATTTAAAAGGTTCTTAACCTGTTCTATATTCTTAATGAATTTTTCTGGGTTATCTATCGCCCATTTTTTAATAGACTCAGGTAGGGAAGATTTTTTTAGTTCCTGAAGTACTATTTTAACCTTATCCTTACCTATAGACTCATTTATTTCGTTACTAACCATTACGTCACCTAACATACTAAACAGTTTATGTTTTAGCTGTGGAGTTGGAGCGATAAACGTAATCTCAAACCCGTTATCTTCCGCCCATCGAGTTAGTTCATCTCCATTTAAAAATTGTTGTCTTTTTTGTGGAAACTTATCTACAAGTTTAGATGGAGACGCAACAACCGAAACTATTTTTAAGGTGGGAGTAATAATTATGGCGATTTTTTGTTCATCCATACCGAAAAAAACTTTTTTAGTTAAAAATACCCTACCTAAAAGCTTAAGAATAAAGTCTTCATAAAAACTCTTCTCTCTTTCAGGTTTGTTCGGAACATTAAATGAGCCTGACTCGTTTATATATTTTTTATCTCCCCTCATATCTATAAATATGCATTACCTATAATCGGCGTCAGGTAATTTATCCTCATAAATTAAATAATATTCATTTAAAAATGAAATTAAGTTATCATCGTCAATAAAGAAGTCACCATCCTCCTCAAATCCTAAATCCCATTCATCATCCATATCACTAAAAATGTCAAAAGAAGTGAAGTTTTCACCATATCCAAAATCCTGTAAATATTGGAACTCTATGGTATCGGACCTAACTAAATCTTCTCCGTCACTATTCAATCTAAATTCTACCTCAACAACATTATTGTCTTTATTAATAAAGTTTGTTATTATTTCTACGACCTCCATTTTTTTATTTTAAAGCTTTTATTTTATTACAAATATCAAAAAAATTATGAAAAGACAATTACTAATAGATGAATATTCTTTTAACGATGGAGAATTAAGTATAATTTTTCAAGATGAGGATAAAAATTACCGAGAAGATAACATAGATGAAGATATTTTTGAATCCTATGTTAACTCATCAGGTATGTTAGAAGGGTTTGAGGATATGTGGGATGGGTATAGTGAGTCTCACTACACTAGAGACTATATTATGGATTATTCCTACTGGTTAAATGAAGTTTGTGAGAGGGGTGACATTTTAGATTTTATTTACTATTATTATAAAACCAATAAATTACCTAAAATACTTGAAGAATGAAATTAATCTCAACTTCCTTTGATAACGTATACCTAATTGAGGAGCCTGTCCACACCGATGAAAGAGGATTCTTTATGGAGACATGGAATGAGTTGGGGTATTCCAATAGAAAACTACTTAGTGATATACCTTCACTAAAAGCTATACAGAATGACGACTCATTATTCTCGACCCTGTTTGTTCAAGATAACCTATCTAAATCAAAATTAGGGGTCTTTAGAGGACTACACTATCAAACAGGTAACTTTCCTCAATCCAAATTAGTTAGAGTGTTAAAAGGGTCTGTAATCGACTTTATAGTTGATTTGAGGGAAGATTCTAAAACCTATGGTAAGTTTGAGTTTTTTGAATTAAATGATAAAAACAATATGAGTTTATTTATACCCTCATATTTTGCTCATGGGTTTTTATCTTTAGAAGATGATACTATTTTTTCTTATAAGTGTGGTAGTTATTATAGTAAAGAAAATGAAGGGAGCGTAAATTATGAAGACCCAGTCATTAGACACGTAGTTAACAATAAAGATACAATTAAAGACGTTATAGAAATTCACTTACCACACCACAATGAAAAAGATTTACTCATATCTGTTAAAGACAAGAACGCGCCAAAATTCCTTTATAGAAGACATGAATGAATATGAACTTTTTTCACATACAGAAAAAATTATTGATTCATTAAATAAAAAGGAACAATATAACTCAACTTTACGATACATAGAATTGTACTATAAAAGAACTGAAAATTTTGTACTATATAATACTTTGTTACGAAAACTTAATAATAAAAAAACCCTCTTAATGTGAGGGTTTTTTTATTTAGATAAATTTCTTAAATCTATCAAACATCTCTACTATTCGGTCTTTTTGTTTTACAAAATCTTCCATTAGGTCTTCATCAACCTCTTCATATGTCTCACCACATCCTTCACATGTATCTTCCTCATCAACCTCTTCATATGTCTCACCACATCCTTCACATGTATCTTCCTCATCAACCTCTTCGTATGTTTCACCATCCATGGCACCATCTGAATTAAAATTATAAGCCGCCATCTCACCACTATACTTTTCCTTACCATCTAAGTCTTGATTCATATCTGAATCGGCATCATCATACTCGGCAGCACTCATCTCACCACCAAACATTTGCATTATGGAATCAATATCCATTCCGTATGAATCGTCTGAATATGTCATATCTTCATCACCGAACTGGTCTGGACCACCTGATTCAAAGTCGTAAGCAGATTCAACATCTGATACATCCATGTCATCAGCGGCGTATTCTTTAACTTCCTCACTAACATTAGCGTGATAAGCATCTAACGCTTCTTCAGCATCCTTTTCACTTGTAAATCCATCTCTCCATATTCCACCTTTCTTGTTATTCATGATTACCCACTCATCACCTTTTTTCTTAATACATCCTGAACCCCCCTCAGATTTAGCACAACCCTTACCTTCTTGTTCACTAACAACAGATTCGTTAACTAAATGATTTTTGTATTGACCGACTTCACCTCTATTGTTTACAGTAATACCTTGTGAGTCTGATGGACCTTCGTCCTGTAATAATGGTTGTGGACCTGATGGAACATTCCCTGTAGCATATCCATTGTAGAATGCTGAGTGGGTTTGAAGTATTGCATTTTTTTCTTCATCTGAAATTGTCATATATCCTCTCATGTTAATAAGTTTTTATATAAATATATGTTTTTAATCAAATATTTTTGACATATTAAATAAAATAAAGTATATTTAAAATAAAAATGGACAATACTCATTATTTCGATTTAGCTGAAGGTGCTGTTATGTTAGAAGGTTTTGACGACTGTGTAGTCGGAGTTTCAGAGTCTTTCGGTGAAGAACCTAGATTAATTTACTCAAAAAAACAAATCATTAATAAGTTAATGGAAGATATGACTGAAGAAGATGCCATAGAACATTATTATTATAATATTGTTGGTGGTTATTTTGGAGTACAAAATCCATTATTTATTCAAGATACTTTGTAAAAACATAATATTTTACTATATTTGTTTAATAAAATATAAACCTTTTATGCTCAGACGAGAATTCCCGTACTTAGAAATTACAATAGAAGAGTACTGTAATGAGTTTATTGAAAAGTATCGTAACGATAAAAACTTCAATAAACTAATTAGGTCTAATGTATTTACTCCTGACTATATGAGAAGGGGTTGTAGAGATTTTAATAGTAATACAAGATGTAAAGGTCAAATAACTTACGTTAAATTTAATGATAATAATTTAATTTGTAATATTAAAGTGTGTGGGGTTATTGGTACAAGGTATTACAGTGATGATGTAATTAACCTTTCGGTCAATAAAAAATCCACCGGAAAAAGTTATTTAGATAGTGAAGGTGTTAAATACTATAATAATAATAATAATATACGTAGAAATGATTTGATTCGGGATTTATTTAAACCAGAAATTATTGATTTTTTGAGACTTTTTGGTTTTAATTCATCAAAAATGGATTTTGTGAAAATAGGTAAAATAAAGACTGTAGATACTATTAAAGTTTTACCGTAAAATACTTAAAAGCTAACGGACCTAATTTCCTTAATTCTCGATTAATATTATTAGTACTTAGTTCTTGTTCCTTATCCTTTAGGTTTCTAAACGCCGCAGATATCATAACCTGTTGTGACTTCTCCGCAAGTTGCAACAGGTTTTCTTTCTCATCCTCATCTTCAATTTGCTGATAACTGTCTTGTAGTTCCTGTATCTTTAAGTACTTTTCCAAAAAATCTCTACCACTCCAAGTAAAATCAGGTGATTGCATCATATTCACAATACCACTATCCCTTAACGCTTTTAAGAAGTCAAAGATATGACCACCATTGTCCATTTTTAAAATAGGTAATAACGGTTTCATATCATCAATAAAATTTTCATTAATAGTTGTAATAGACTCAGGGTATGTGTCACCAATGACACCCTCATTTTTATCAGGGTAATCTGAATTCTTTAATATATGTCTCAATAAGTTTAAAGAACCAATTCTTTTATCGTTAGTATCAACCACAGTCCACGGAACTTCTCCTTTAGCTAAATCAAAGGCTTTTTCTTTATAGTCAGTATATTCATCCCATTTTTCTAAAGACTTTTCGTCATTAGGTGAGAACTTCCAATATTTTAGTGGGGACGACTTTCTTAGGTCAAATCTTTTTTCCTGTGTTTTAGGAGTTATAGATAACCAAAACTTATATAAATCCACACCTTTACTAACCAATGACTTTTCAAAATCGTTTACAGTATTCATAAACTGTTCATATTCCCCTTCTTCACCGTAACCCATAACAGGTTCCACAATTCCTCTATTATACCAACTACGGTCAAAGAATGTTATTTTACCAGGTTCTATATATTTTTCATATCTACCAAACCAATCCTTTCTCTCTTCAGGGCTTGGGATACCTAATGCAACTACATTAAAATATTTTGGGTCTAAGTATTTTGTAATAGTTCTTATCGTTGAGCCCTTACCTGCAGTGTCTCTACCTTCGAATACCACCGCAATTGATTTACCTGACTCTTTTATGTTTTCTTGTAGTTTTAGTAATTCTACTTGTAATGGTAGTAGTTCTTTTCTGAAAGCCTTCTTACCGATTGCGGACTTTTCAGGTTCTTCACCACCATAAACCAACTCATCTTCAACATCGTAATCATCATCCTCAAATGAAGTTTCTTCTCTATTCTTAACTGAATTAACTAACTTTTCTAAGTATTCTCTTGCATTTGTTCTTGGATTACCTGACTTTAAAAATTTTCGTTCCAAATTCCTTACGGTTAAATCGCTTACTTGTTCATCAGATAATTGTGTTAACAAGTCTTGCATTTCAGATGGGTCAATGTCATTACTACGTAAAACATTTATTAAACCCTCTTTAGTTTCGTTTAACATCGTTTCTCTTCTAAATTGTTTACCCGATTTATAAAGAGCCCAACAATCACAATCCGCATCTTGATAATTGTAGAACTTAGGATTTATTTTTCTCCCTGAGGAAACTTGTATGGGGTGTAGTACCCCGTTTTTAATTGCAACCATGTCCACACCAAAATGGTCTACAAAACCAAAATCACCACCAAATTCATACACCTTATATTGATTTTTTCTTAACGCTGCAGCCGCTTCCTTTTCTACTTCATTACCTCTACTTCTAGTAAAGTCAAAGTAACCCATTAGAGTTTCCCTGTCATCTTCGTCATCTATTATATTCTGTATTGTAGATAGAATAAATGAACGGGATTCCTCATCGTGTTCGTCAAAAAACAAATTAACTTTCTCTATAATATCTTTATTTTTAAATGAATCGATATCTTCATGTTCAAGCAAGTCTAAAAGTGCTTTAGTTAGTATAAACGATTGGTTGGTATAGTGAGTATTTAATCGATTAAATAGTGAATACTGTTCATCATTATCAACTAACATTTTTAGTCCTTTTTCTCCAACTACTTTTAAATCGTTTTCGATGGACTTTCTCATTTTACTACACACATTGTATTTCTTGAGTAATTCATGAAAATTTATTAAGTCATCATACCTTTCCACAAAATTATCATCACCAGGTTTAAGTGTTATTGAGGTTGCTATATCTTGTAAATCACTACTTAATAAATCTCTAAAGAAGTTTATTGAACTATTTTTTAACTTTCTTGAGCCTGTACCTCCGGTTCCTGTGGTTAATATTTTGTTTAAATTCTTACAAAACGTTCTTCCTTTGGTCAGAGTATCACAGGGGTGTTTGACCTTTGTTGTTTGTTCAGATAACATCTGCTCTTTATCTTTAACCCAAACATCCTCATCGCCAACTAAATTAAGAGTTCTCCCGTTATCCCACTCAACGTAATATAATGGTTCATTACTCCATGGGTCTGACCCAATACCGATTACAGTACCTTTAGTACCAACAGATATCGGTGAGTAAGGGTCACTCATAACAATTAAAATGATTCTATCACCTTTTTTTAAACTTGGGTTAATATCCATACTCATAAAAAATACCTTTTATCATAAATATACTAAATAACCTAATATTTATTTATATAATATAAACTTATGAAAGTAATTTTAACTGAAAATCAATTTAACACGTTATTAAAAGAGAATTACAAAGAAAAGATTGGAGGGTCACTAATGAACCTTAATAAATTCTCAAATAAAGTAGTTAGAGATGCATCGAACCAATTAAAGTTTGATTTTAGATTTTTAGTTACTTATGGTGCAGGTATAGGTGCTATATTACAATCAGTATTTGACTATTTAGAAGGTAATTTTACAGGTCTGAGTGAAACTCAGTTAGCCGGATTAGCTGTTATGGCAGTAGGGGTTGTGTTTTTTGAAAATAAAGATTTAAAGTCTCAGGTACAAAATATTGAGGATATGGGACTAAGTTCTGAATTAGATAACGTGGTTAGTTATACTCAGAATTTAAAAAATAAATTTTCTAATCTTTTAAAAGTCTTGGGTCTATCTATTCATAGAACCTCCAATATTATATCTTATAGCTTTTTAATTCCATTACTCTCTATCATTATAGAAATTGTAACTTTACACGGTGTTGACTCTTCTCAATTTAGTATGTTAATTGAGAGTCTTTTAACCTCAGGTCTTATAGCGGTAGAGGGTGTTGCCTTAAGAGATATATTAATGAGGGCTGGTGATATAATTAGTCGAAATCCTGTTAATCAAAAGTAAAATCTTTATCTACCACATAGTAAAAGACATCCATAGCCCAATACAAGTTTTTAATTTTACCCTTTTCTCTTTCCTTACTTATTTTTTTAATCTTCTCTTTGTCTCCTGAGATTACTCCAACAATTTTTTTACCTTTAGGTAGGTCTATGTGTTTGTGAGTATTAATCGATATTGGTTCAGGTTTATCAAAATCCTTTAACCTTTTGACTAATTGTTTTTTACTCCCACTATATGGTAGTCTACGAGTTTTACAATAATTTTTTAATTCTACTAATGAAAGTGAGTTGTAATCCATAAAGACTAAATTACAAATTTAATTTTATAATTCAAAATCTTTTTTTAATTTTTCAATATCTCTTCTAAGTTTTTCATCTCTTTCAATAGAATCTGTCGCACTTTCAAAGTCTACGTCTTTTTTGTTTTTAGATGAATAATCAGTATCGGTAGAATATGCTTTATTGTGAGAACCTCCAGAGACTAACCCTTTTTCTAACCTAATCAATCTTTTATGTATTTCCTTAAGTGAATTTTCAACATCTGACCAATTTTCAATACTTTGTAAAATTATAGTATCTGATAAAAATTCAGGTAAATCATAATCCACAACATCTGACGTATTCCCGTAAAGACCTTGTTCTTTAATAGTTTGCGTAATTACTTTATTTAATTGGGTTTCTGTTAATTTAATTTTCATTTTATATTATATTTTTCTTTGTACTTATTAATTAAAAAAAGTACTATTTCATCAGTATCTTCGTCATTTAGACTATGAACATTTTTATTTCTATTAAACCAGTCCCTTATTGTTTTTTCTATCGGTTCTTTCCTAAGTTTGTTTACCCTTCTAAAACCTTTTAACTCTGCAGGTATTTCGTGTGGTTGTTTGTAATATCTTTTATCTTGTGGTCTTTCATCTTCATTACCTTCGTATGGGTCTTTTTCATTATCAGGACTTCCCCACTCGGTTTGATATACGTGTTCTAGTTCGTGAGCAGTTATATCATTTAAATCAGCTATTACATCATATAAGACGTTAGGTAAAGAGTTAGGGTTGATTGTAAGACTAATTGTTATTGTATTACCTTCATCCACTGTACTACCATCAATCAAATAATCGTCTTTTAGGTTAGGGTCTAATAAATATGTAAATTCAATACTAAAATAAGGTATATTTTTAAAGTCGTATTCGAATTTTTCTCCGTTTGTTATTTCTTCAGGTAAGTAATGATTCCCCGTTTCTTTACTTTTAATAATATTAACTAATGTTCTAACAATTTCTCTTATAGGGGCATCAGTAACTCTTCTTTCAATTACTAACCCTTCTAAAAGTAATTTACCTCTTTCTTTTAAGTGTTCTTTAATTTGAAATACCAAATCCTCGACTATAGTATTTGGATTTTCATCTTCATAAAATCCTGTTTTTATTCTAAAATAATTCTTACTCACCAAAGATTCGGCATATGGAATGTTATTTGTTTTAACAACAACCATTTCCATTATACCGTCATAATAATCTTTAAATTCTTCACTCATCATATTCAAATATAATATCATTCAACCTTAATTCATAGTCATCCATACCAATTAAATTAGCAATTTTTTTAAACTCATTCTCCCACTTACCACTCCCACTTTTTATTTGTTTTTGAAATAGTTTTGTGAATGAGTCTCCGTGTTCATTGTGTTGTAATAAATTTTTCCATTCATCTACCTTGTCTCCCCTATCTTTTTCTGATTCTCCGTCTTTAGGAATCAATGTCATATTTTTGATAACTAAGTCACATTCTAATGCTTTGTAAATCCTACCTGTACGACTCACTACTGAAAACTTTTTAGGTATAAATTTAATTTCTCCTTCTATAATATTTGTCGTACCAAATAAGTGAACTTCAGTCTTTACAGGTTTAAATCGACTAAAGAACTCAAGACGTGGTATATAGGACTCTGCATCTTTTTTAAGTCCGTCTATAGTTTCGTCTCTATTTTTAATAATATCATCAGCATAATAACCATCAGGTTTATTATAAAGGTAATTAGGTAAATCAAACTCTATTTCCATAATAAATAAATATTACAAACTTTGTAACATTTCAATAAGTTTAGGATGTGGATAAATATCTAACTTATCTTTTCTAAAATTTGTGTGTGACCATATACCCGAAGCTCCCTCATTTGCTAATAGCTGATATTCAAATGGCTTCCAATCATTTCTTTTAGCATCCGTATATAACCTTAAAGCGTAATTAGTATTCCTACCAGGTAATCCGTCTTCAACTAATATCTTACCATTCATACCTAAATACCCTTTACTATTTAAAAATTCTTGTTGTTTAAGTATAGGTAAATCTTTTATTGTGACATCATAAGATTCGAATAATTCATTAATACCTTTACATACATCAATATTAAATTTTTCAGATAAAGTATATATCAAATACTTTATAGATGAGATTTGTTTATCTGTGTAGTTATGATAATATCTATAACCTCTCCAATTCTTACCTAAATCAATAACATCTTCAACAGGTACTTTAGAATTGACATATGTAAAATATTGACCGTCTTGAGACTTTGTCAGAGGTCCGTAATTACATATTTCAATACCTATTGATTGTTTATTTAATTGTGAGTTGTTTGAATTTTTAGTTCCTAAGTGATGCGCCCAATATTTTAAATCAAAACACTCCACAACATTACCGTCCCACTTATCGTCCCCATCTCTAGTTGATTTATTTCCTATAACAAAGTGAGTTGCAACCCTTAAAGACTTACCACCTTTAGTCTTATCTCTATTCCACGCATGAACAACCCAATCAGGTCTATGACTACCAGCAGTATGATGTAATACTATAGATTTTTTTTCCGTTTCATCAGGGAAAAACTCATCATCTGGTAGGTATATTTTGTTTATCTTCATAATTATATTATTAGATTTATATTATATACTATAAATATGAAAAAAATAACTTTATTATTTAACATATTACTTTCATTTACCACATTATGGTCTCAAGGTGAAAAGAATATTGTTACGGATATTTTTATTGTAAAATATTCTGAAACTTTAGAACAACCTACGTTCATTTTTTACGAAGTAAAATGCCCTAACGGCAATCAATCAAGAAGTGGATTAAACTTTAAAAAATATGAAGGAGTACATACCTCAGATAATGACGACTACATAGGTAATATATGGGATAAAGGTCATTTAGCACCCGCAGCTGCATTTAACTGTGATTTAGAAACTTTAAAAAAAACATTTTCTTTTTTAAACTGTTCATTACAACACCAATCATTAAATAGGGGTCCTTGGAGAGAGTTAGAAGAGTTTGAGCGTAACTTATCTAAAATTTTTGATGAAGTTTTTGTTGAAATAACTTGTCATTTTAGTAAAAATTCATTAGTATTACCGACAGGAGCGACGGTTCCTGACGGATTTAGTAAAAATATAACATTTAACAACACCGTTGAATGTTTTTATTTTCCTAATTCAGATGTGTCAGGAATTGATTGGTCAGAATTTAGAATAACGAATAAATAAAATAATAAAAATTAAATTAAGTATGGGAAAAGTTATTGGAATCGATTTGGGTACAACTAATTCATGTGTCTCTGTAGTTGAGGCAGGTACACCTATCGTAATAGTTAATTCGGAAGGTAGAAGAACAACACCTTCAATAGTTTCATTTAAAGATGGTGACCGCATTGTTGGAGATGCCGCAAAACGTCAATCTATCACAAATCCAGAGAATACAATATACTCTGTTAAACGTTTTATTGGTAGCACTTACTCAGAGGTTTCGAAAGAAGTTAAAAAAATGCCGTATAAAATATCTAAGGGTGACGGAGGAAAAGTCGTGATAAATGTTAACGACAAAGATTACGTACCACAAGAAATTTCAGCAATTGTTTTACAAAATTTGAAGAAAACGGCAGAAGATTATTTAGGAGAAAAAGTAACACAGGCGGTTATTACTGTACCTGCATATTTTAACGATTCACAAAGAAATGCAACAAAAGAAGCTGGTGAAATTGCCGGTCTTGAGGTACTTAGAATAATTAACGAACCAACAGCTGCTGCATTATCTTACGGTTTAGATAAAGAAGGAGATAAAAAAGTTGCAGTATATGATTTAGGTGGAGGTACTTTTGACATATCTATTTTAGATATGGGTGATGGGGTGTTTGAAGTCTTATCCACTAACGGAGATACTCATTTAGGTGGAGATAATTTTGACGAAGTTTTAATTGATTGGATGGTAAATAAGTTTAAAGAAGAGTCAGGTATTGACGTGTCTAAGGATTCTATGGCAATACAGAGACTTCGTGACGCAGCTGAGAAGTCTAAAATCGAATTATCATCGTCAAGTTCAACAGAAATTAATTTACCTTATCTCTCAGCAGGTTCAGAAGGTCCTAAACATTTCGTATGTAAATTAACTAGGTCTGAATTCGAAAGAATGGTAGAAGATTTAGTAAAAAAGACTATTTCTCCTTGTCGTAAGGCGGTAAAATCAGCGAACCTAAAAGTAGATGATATTGACGAAGTAATTTTAGTAGGAGGTTCAACAAGAATGCCATGTATACAGAATGCTGTTGAGAAATTCTTTAAGAAGACCCCGTCCAAGGGAGTTAATCCTGATGAGGTAGTAGCTATGGGAGCATCTATACAAGGAGGGGTACTTGCTGGTGATGTTAATGACGTCCTTTTGTTGGATGTAACCCCTTTATCTTTAGGTATTGAAACAATGGGTGGTATTATGACAAAATTAATTGAGTCTAACACTACAATACCTACGTCAAAATCTCAGGTATTTTCAACAGCTATGGATAATCAACCTTCTGTTGATATCCATGTATTACAGGGTGAGAGACCCTTGTCTTCAGACAACAGAACATTAGGAAGGTTTCAATTAACAAATTTACCACCGTCACCAAGAGGAATACCTCAAATAGAAGTAACGTTTGATATTGACGCTAACGGTATTATAAATGTAAGTGCAAAAGATAAGGCAACTGATAAAGTACAAAATATACGTATAGAATCTGGAAATGGTTTATCAGATGAAGAAATTGAAAGAATGAAAAAAGACTCTTTAGAAAATGAAGAGTCTGATAATAAAAAGAAATCTGAAATTGAAAAATTAAACGAGGTAGACTCTATGATTTTTCAAACTGAAAAACAGATAAAAGAATTCGGAGATAAATTAAGTGACACAGACAAAGACAATTTAAATGATAGTTTAAATAAATTGAAATCTTCATATGAGGAAAAAGATTTTAATTCTATTGATGACAATTTAAATTTGTTAAATGAGACATGGTCGTCAATATCAACAAAATTATATGAAAATAATCAAGAAAATGATTCTAATCAATCAGATTCTTTAGATGAAGATATAGATGTAAATGATGTGGAATTTGAAGAGGTAAAAACACATTAAATTAAATAAATAAAATTATGAAAGTTAAAAACGGAGACAGTGTCAAGGTCCATTATATCGGCACTTTAAATGATGGAAATGAATTCGATAATTCATATAAAAGAGGTTCCACACTTGATTTTAAAGTAGGTGGTGGACAAATGATTAAAGGATTTGACAACGCCATGGTTGATATGGAAGTAGGTGATAAAAAAAGTATTAACATTAATCCTGATGAGGCATATGGTCCTCGTAGAGAAGAAGCTATAACTTCAGTCACTAAAGATAATTTTCCACCTGATTTTGTAGCAAAAGAGGGTGAGATGGTACAAGGAAGTACGGAGAGCGGGCAACCAATCACCGCATTAATTTTAGAGGTAAAAGATGATGAAGTTATCTTAGATATGAACCATCCTTTAGCTGGTGAAGAATTAAATTTTGAAATAGAACTTTTAGAAATAGTATAATTAATTTGTTTTTATTAATTATCATCTCTATATTTATAATGAAGATTTTAATTTAAATTTAAAATGAGTAAAATTTCTTACGACGATTATATGGGTGATGACCCTTTTTTCTCGCCTTGTATTCATTGCGGATGTCTTGATTTCTATATGAACTGGAATGAAATGATATATAAATGTTCTGATTGTGATAAGTCGATTGACTCTGACAACAGTAACTATGGAAAAGAGAAGAAACCAAAAGACGTAGTTAAAAAATTTAAAGGTGAAGATTAAATAAAGGAGTGTAATAAGTGAATTATAAGATTAATAATAATAACATTAAAAGGTTAATATTATTAATCTTTTTCATTTTGCCAGGTGGTTTTTTATTATTATCTTTAATGATGATAATAAATGAAATTTTACTTAACAATGACACCTAATAAACTTAAATTTTACTAATTTTAGACGAATTTATTTTTAATAAAAAACATGACGAAACTAACAATGAATAAAACCCTACTTTTTATTACCTGTATTTTAACTATTCCATCTAATTCTTATGTTAATGAACCCTTTGATAATAAAAATATAATTAGTACCTATAGTAATTACATTAACCCAATTAAACTAAAAAAAGTTTACAGGGTACCTCAAGAAATAGTACTTGGTATGATACAGGTTGAAAGTAATGACAACGATAGCGCTTACAATAAATCTGAAGAGGCTGTTGGTTGTTTACAGATAAGACCTATTATGGTAAGAGAAGTAAATCGTATTTTAAAAAAACAAGGAAAAGAATATAGGTTTAAAATGAAAGACCGTTGGGATAGAGACAAGTCACTTGAGATGTTTTGGGTGTGGAGAGATTATCACCATCCAAGAAGTAGTGATGAAGTAATTGCTCGTAATTGGAATGGAGGACCCAACGGTTATAAGAAAAAATCCACTGAGAAGTATTGGAAAAAGGTTAATAGTTGTTTGGAAAATAGGTGATTGTTTTGTATATTTGTAAAACAAACGGAATAAATGATTGTAGAAAAACTCACAACACGTCAATACGGTAAACTATTCAGACAACTCGTCGGTGATATTAAACCGAATCATTGTGACTTTGAGGGTGTTATTGAGGTTACTCGTCTTCGTAAATATGA